>UMID01024510.1_pt1 | contig 90609 bp, 79 predicted proteins | sample 1965691 | NCBI WGS metagenome assembly UMID01 (sample SAMEA4836115, study PRJEB28245) | human gut metagenome | biome: gut microbiome; material: fecal sample | place: Denmark | collected 2008 | reverse complement strand
CTGACTTCATCGGCCTTAACCGACTTTGTCAACACCCCCTTTTCTGTACTCAAATACAGTATAGAAATGACACAAAATCATATGTTATTTTCGGGATAGCTTTCGGTACAATGATTTGTTTAGATAAACTTTTCGAAAAGATCCGTCAAAATGGCCAGTCACACGTACATTGATGATTTCAAAACGCTCCCGCAGATGCTCGAGCATACTCTGGCAACCAAACCTGATAAAGAAGGTTACCGCTATTACGATTACGAGCAGGAAAAATGGACGAGTGTTACCTGGAGAGAATTCGGTGAACGCGTGATGCGTTGGAGAAAAGCCTTTGCAGCGATGAATTTAAAGCGTGGCGATCGAGTGGCAATGCTTTTAATAAACTCTCTCGATGCACTCACCTTTGACCAGGCAGCGCTAGCCAATGCTTTGGTTCCCGTTCCCCTTCACGCAATCGATACTCCTGAGTCAGCTGCCTACATTATGAGTGACAGCGGCTGCCGCTTCCTGGTGACAACGACCAAAGCTCGTTGGAACGCAATCTTTCACTCAGACACACCGGTGCCGACTCTTGAACAAGTGGTTTTTACTACCGAAGAAGAAGAAGGTCAAAGTAATGCGGCCCAATACTGCGGCGTTAAAAAATGGCTTGATCGGGGCAACAACATCAGTGTGGACGATTTACCCCAAGGTCCTGGTGAAGAAGACCTTGCGGCGATTGTCTATACTTCAGGCACCACAGGGCGTCCCAAGGGCGTAATGCTCACCCACCGAGCCGTACTGTCCAACGTTCAGGATATCGCCAAAGAAATGCCTCTGGACGATGAGGATCTCTTCTTATCCTATCTACCTTTGTCGCACACTTTTGAGCGCACAGCCACTTACTACAACTGCGTTGCTCACGGCGCCACATTGGTCTTTAGCCGTGGTCCGATGCAGCTTGCAGAAGATTTTAAAGACATTCACCCCACTGTAATGTGCTCTGTGCCTCGGATACTTGAGCAGTTTTACGCCAAAATTCAATCCAAGTACGCCATAGCCGGCCATTCGGCTCAAGTGATGACAGAGCGCGTCGTGGCTGCAGGCTGGAGAGACTTCTGCCGTGCAAATGATTTACCGCTTAAGGCAGACGGCTTACCTGAAATGGATGCAATCATCAAGTCATTGTACTTTGATCAGGTTGCCCAGCCCGTACGCGAACTTTTCGGTCCTCGTTTCAAATATATCGTAAGCGGCGGTGCGGCGTTAAACGGCATGGTAGCAAAATTTTTCTGCGCTTTAGGTTTAAATATCCGTCAGGCCTACGGCCTCACAGAATACAGTCCTGTGATTTCCATGAACGGTATGACAGGCAATCACCCGGCAACTGTCGGCATGCCTCTGGCACGCTGTCAGGTTCGTGCAGGCGACAATGAAGAACTCCAGGTTTATGGCCCCAGTATGATGAAAGGTTACTGGAATTTGCCCAAAGAAACTGCCGAAACCTTCACCGAAGACGGCTGGCTTCGTACCGGTGACCAAGTAGATTTAAGCGATGGTGGCCGAGTTAAGATCAAAGGCCGCATCAAGGAAATTATCGTTACAAGCACAGGTGAAAAGATTTGTCCCGTGGATGTTGAGTTTGCTATTCAGGAAGATCACCTCTTTGAGCAAGTAATGGTAGTGGGAGAAGGTCGCCCCTACATAACCGCCCTTGTGGTTGTCAACGACATGCTCTTTAGGCTTTTGTGCGAGGAAGTGGGCATCACCCCCGATAGCCCTGCGCTAAACCGTTGCCGAGACCTCAGAGCAAAAATCGTTAAGCGCGTCCGTCAGGCTGCCAAACATTTCCCACAATATGGTGTGCCGCGCAATGTTTATATCTTGCGCAAACACTGGACTGCCGAGGACGGGCTTCTTACACCAACGATGAAGCTTCGCCGCAGACAAATTGCCGAGCGCTTTGCTAACGAAATCGAAGAGCTCTATGAGTCTCCCAGAAGGCATTAATTCTCCGATTTGATTAACACGAAGGGGCCTTGCGGCCCCTTGCCTTTGATTAAAAATGTTTTTTGATACCCACTGCCATATTCACATGCCTCAATTCGATACCGACCGACGGGCGGTGCTTGAAAGAATGCGTGAGGCTAACGTCACCCAAGCCGTTATTGTTGCGACCGAAGAAAGAGAAATTGAGCTTGTAGAGGCATTAGCTAAAGATCAGGAAGGGCTTTTTACCGCTTTTGCTGTAAGTCCACAGGATGAAACTTTGCCCGACCTTACAGCCGAAGAGATTGCTCAAAGGATGTTGAGGCCTAAAATGGTCGCTGTGGGCGAAACAGGGTTGGATTATCACTACTGCCACGAACCCCTTGATTGGCAAAGAAGGCGCTTTGGCACGCATATCGATGCTGCTAAGATTGCCCGCAAACCTCTTATTATTCATTCTCGAGAGGCTCAGGACGATACGATTGCTATCTTAAAGGCACACGGTGCTCGAGACTGTGGTTTCGTTTTGCATTGCTTCTGCGGCAACTGGGACTTTGCCCGACAGGCTCTTGATTTGGGAGGGTATCTCTCTTTTTCAGGCATTGTGACCTTTCGCTCTGCGCAAGATATTCAAGAAGTTGCTCAAAAAGCTCCAGAGGATCGCATCTTCATTGAAACCGACAGTCCATACCTTGCTCCGGTCCCACTTAGAGGTAAGCGAAATGAACCGTCTTTTGTCCCCTATGTCGCTCAATTTTTAGCTAATTTGCGTCACACAACAGCGGAAAATATCGCACAAGTTACAATGCAAAATGCCAATCGTTTTTTCGGAATCTGTGATGCTCAAAAATAGTTTTTGTTTAGCACTGTGTCTGACAAGCTTTGCCTGTAGTGCACAAACAGTTGCCCCTGATGTGCCGCTTGATGTTCAAATGCAGCAAGCTATTGCTCAGGATGATGCGCCAAAAGTCGCCTATATGCTCCGAGAGCTCGCCTACGATCCGAACTTCTATCTGCCTAACGGCGACACGCCCCTTGTTTTTGCTATCCGTATGGATGCCAAGGTGAGCACCAATCAGGTACTTTTGAGAAGTTTCAAAATTAACGTAAAGGTACCGACATTAAGAGGTGAGACGCCGTTGATGCTCGCGGCAATTAAAGGAGATCAACCGCTCGCGCAAAAGCTCATCGAAATGGGCGCCCCCGTTAATGCCAATTTTGGCTGGACTGCACTTCACTATGCGGCAAGTACCGGTCAGACGGCCATGACCCGTTTTCTGATTGAAAAGGGAGCTCAAGTCAATGCCCGCACAGAGCGCGGCTTCACTCCCCTTTACATGGCTGCCCGCATTGTTGCCTCGCCTACAGTTGATGTATTGCTAGAAGCGGGAGCCGATAAGACACTTTGCAATGACCAGGGAATAAGTCCCGAGGCAATCGCTGCCAAGCGCGGTGACAGTAAGCTTGCTCAAAAACTTCATATCAACGCTTGTGCCCCCTGGCCACCTGTAGCTACCATAGAGTCTGCCCCTGCCGCACAAGCCGCTTCGGAAAATAACAAGGACAACGTGCCGTGAAAAAAAGTCAAAGCCTTGAACTGCTAGCACCAGCTAAAAACGCCGAGGTAGGCATTGAAGCTATTTTGCACGGAGCCGATGCCGTTTATATTGGGGGACCGGGGTTCGGTGCACGGGTAGAGGCTGCTAATGCCTTTGACGATATTCGAAAGCTCACTGAGTTTGCCCATCGCTTCAACGCTCGGGTTTACATGACACTCAATACGATTATGAACGATGAGGAAAGAAAAGATGCGGTTCGATTGGCTCACCTTGCCTATGAAAATGGCGTAGATGCCTTAATAGTTCAGGATATGGGTATTTTAGACAGTGATCTGCCCCCTATCCAGCTTCATGCATCAACACAGTGTGATGTGCGAACAGCTGAAAAAGCACGATTCTTAGAAAGTGTCGGCTTTTCCCAGGTAGTGCTTGCTCGTGAGATGAATCTCGATGAAATTGCTCAGTGCTACAAAGCGCTGCAGTCGGCACGAATTGAGTACTTTATCCACGGAGCGCTCTGCGTGAGCTATTCGGGCCAGTGCTATGCTAGTTTTGCTGCCACCGGTCGCAGCGCCAACCGCGGTGCCTGTGCTCAGCTTTGCAGACTTCCCTACAGCGTCTACACTGAAAGCGGCAAAGAGCTCATTCACGACCGTCATGTTTTGTCCCTTAAGGACAATAATCAGACTGACAATCTAGAAGCTTTAATTGATGCTGGCGTAAGGAGCTTTAAAATCGAAGGACGTCTCAAAGACGCCTCTTATGTGAAAAACATCACCGCTCATTACAGACAAGTACTTGACCGAATTCTTGCCAAAAGAGTCGATTTAAAAAGAGCAAGCGACGGGATTAGCTATATTGACTTTACCCCCGATCCCGCCAAAGCTTTCAATCGCGGCTTTACCGATTACTTCACTCGAGGACGTCACCATGATATAGCCGTTTTTGAAACTCCAAAAAATACTGGTGAAAAAATCGGCGAAATTGTTCGTGTCACAAACGAGACTTTAGAAGTAAAAAGCCGTGAGACCATTCATAACGCAGACGGTTTGACATATCTCACTCGAGAAAGAAAACTCATGGGATTTGCTGTTAACCGAGCCGAAGAAATCCAGACGGGTCTGTGGCGACTGACTTTGAGAGAGCGTCCGATACTTAAAAAGCATCCGCAACTGGCTCCAGGCTTAACGATATACCGAAACCGGGATCAGGCCTGGGAAGAAATGCTCTCTAAACCTACAGCCAAACGGCTCATTGGTCTAAAAGCACAATGGCGGGCCGATGATAAAGGCTTTACTTTCTCGCTTACCGATGACAGAGGCAATACCGCCTCTGTGCATTTTGATAATGCTTCGCCTCAGAAAGCGGCTCGGATCGAGGCAAACCGTCTCAATATTGAAAAGAACTTAAAAAAGACAGGAGGCACAGATTTCGAAATCAAATCACTTGTGATGAGGGATGAGGGTTATTTTGCCCCTGCAAGCATTGTCAATCAGATGCGACGCCAAGCACTTGAAAAAATGAGTCAAGAGCGCGAGCTTCATTTCAAAAGATTAGAGCGCTCACGCGTGAGCGAAAACTTACCTTATCCCGATACCACAGATTTCAGAGCAAACGTTTTAAATGAAAAGGCTGTGAAATTTTACGGCCGTCACGGAGCAAAAATTTCAGAACCGGCGCTCGAAACAGGCTGTATTCGACGCGATGTGCCTTTAATGGTGACAAAGCACTGCGTACGTTACGCCTTAGGCCTTTGTTTGAAAGACAACATTGAGAAAATTAAAGCCGACCCTAGCTTAAAGTCACGTTTTAAACCCGATCCTTTAATTTTGAAATCCGGCCCAAATGTCTATCGTGCCACCTTTGACTGCAAAAGGTGCGAAATGACATTAACTGGAAAGGTAAAAACCTCAGTGAGCCTCGGAATACTCAAACTTAAGGAAATCTGAAAATTTGTTTGTATATAGCATTTTTTTGTTTTTTCTCAAATATTGGGGTTCCTTTGTACCGAATAGGTACAAACCATTAGATTCTTATGGTACATTACGTGACGTGAATAAACAGGCTCTGTTTAAACACAAAAGTCGTGGCAACGATCGGTCCGTTGCCACGACTTTTCTTTTATAGATAAGACTATCGGTCAATACGTAAACGCATTTCACTTAAACGGGCTCGTGCCTCACGTAAAAGTGCATGGTAGGCTTTGGCTCGGCGATTTTTAAGGCTCCAAATTTCAATAACAGCAAGCACCGTTACTAATATAAAAACCAGTACAACACTGTAGCCCTGATCTGACAAATTAAATAAGAAGAAATCTTCTGGCATCACAACTCCCCTTCCAAAGCAGCTTCCTGAGCCCAAACCGCACGCCGTTCACGCTCCAAAATGACCGTTCTGCAACGGCTCAAAGCCATGGCGAAAGAGTAAGTCAAAAGGCTTAAACCAAACAAACACATTAAAACGTACGCATCCCGTCCATTTGAACGCAAGAGACTACTGTCTAAGTCATGCGCCATCGGTGTAAACAGATCAAAAAAGACGTAAAGCCCCGGAATCACCACTAGGCCAAGCAAGGCAGAAACTGAGGCCTTTTTATCATTAATGGCCTGGCGGTAGTTGATTTTCGATGCAGACAGCGAAATAAAGCAACCGAAAAAGATGAGCAAAATTAATAACGCTGTAAGTCTTGAGTCCCAGATCCAAAACGCGCCCCACATCGGCCGACCGAAAAGCGCTCCTGAACCGATGGCAAAAAGGGTCATTACAAAACCGCTTGGGGCAAAACCTTGAGAGAAAACAATCGGCATTAAAGCCTGAGGATTTAAAAGATGTAAAAGGCTGCCTAAAACTACCACAGCATAAAAAGTCAAAGCTACTACAGCGCCTGCAATATGAAGGTAAAAGACCCAGTAGATATCAGCCTTGCCGATCGCAGTAGTATCAGAGTAGCTCAGCATCCAAAGCAACGCAGCCGCCATACTGGCAACTGATATCAGCAGCAGAATCGGAATAAATTTAGCAAAAGTGAAGTAATAGGACTTAGGATTAGCCATAGCAAAATCATTGTCAACACCAGGGCATTTTAACCTAAGCGAGAGAATCGGTTGTTGTAATTAATAAAATTGACAAATTTGCCCTCGTTTAAAAGCTTCTGCTTGCCTTAAAATGACAGGGTTAAACGAGAGGAAAAGCATGCAGTTTTTAGTTGTTGATGATCACTCTATTGTCACGATGGCCCTTGAAATGCTTTTAAAGGACTACGACGGACAAGACAACAGCGTTTTTTGTGCCAACACAAAAGAAGAGGCCATTGCATTGGCTGACCAGTACGGCGAAACCGCTGACCTGATGATTTTGGATTTATCAATGCCGGGGGTACAGGGCACGTCCTTGATGGAAGAAATTGTAGCTGCACACCCTACACTAAAAATTTTGGTTATGAGTGGACTGCAGGACCAGCATAGTATTGTACGTGTACTGCAAATGGGAGCCGCCGGTTTTATCCCCAAGTCGCTTGAAGCTGGGCTTTTAACCTCTGCCATCAGTTTTGTTCTCAAAGGCGGCGTCTACATTCCCGTTAAGCTTCTCAACCAGGCTCAGAAGTCCGGTCTTCTGACAAACAAAGAGCCGATCAGTGAATTAGGAACCGTACACCTGACGGAGCGCCAAAAAAATGTCTTGGAGCTGTTAGCCAAAGGTGCCCCTATTAAACGTATCTGTAAAGAACTCAACCTTTCCGAAGGGACTGTGAAAACCCACGTCACGGCTATTTATCGGGCTTTCGGCGCAAGTAACCGCACTGAAGCACTGCTTGAAGCAAGGCGTCATGGCTTTGATGTAGGTATTTAGTGAATATTCTCTTCCATCAGCTCTGCGAGCATGGCATTGAGCGTTTCTCCAGATACTGGTTTTTGGAGAATTCTCGGCATGGCAAAAAGTGCCGCTTCACGCTCTCCTAATACACGAAGTGTACGAATGTAATGTTTCTCAATGATTTCGGAAGAAACAGCTGTTAGAAGTACCGAGGGAAGCCTTTGCGATTGAATCAGAGAGAGCTTCAAGATACACTCTAAGCCTGTGGCCTGCCCCTCTCCCAAATTAAAATCAGAAATCACCGCATCGATTTTATCTGACTTGCGAATGCTCTCCTCAAGTGCTTCATTTAAGCTGTCAGAGGCAATGACCTGAGCACCCCAACTTTCAATCAGAGCTTTCAGACTGTCTCTTACGGGGGTATTGTCTTCAATCAGGACAACCGTTCCGGAGAGCTTTTGAATTGTTTTGAGCTTTTTGCGATTTTGTTTGAAAATTTTAGCTTGCTCAGCCTCATGAACCGAAAGCGTGATTCGGAAAATAGAACCTCTGCCGAGTTTTGAGCTCAAACTCAATTTAATCTGCAGTTGGTCGCAAATAGCTTTCACAATTGACAGACCCAAACCGTATCCTTCGGTTTGAGCTCGGGTATTTTCACTGCGGTAAAAATAATCAAAAATCTTTTTTTGTTCTTCTGGCTCAATTCCAACACCGCTGTCGACAACACAAATACTGACACGACGCTCTCCAATTAAGCGTGCGGCTAATAAAATTTCGCCCTTTTGTGTATAAGCCAGAGCATTTGTAATCAAATTACGAATGGCACGGCTCAAAAGCTGCGCATCGGTGTAGACATTGACGTCCAAATTTTTAAGCCGGAATTGAAGTCCCTTTTCTTTGGCCATAGGCTCAAATTCCAAAGCCAACTCTTGCAAAAGAGCACTGAGACGAATAGGTTCCAATTTCGCTGAGCTGTGACCGGTTTCCAACTTTGAGACTTCCAGAATCTGAGCCACAAGTGTCTGCAAGGCCTGAGACGTTTTTGCCAGCTGCTCAACAATTTTGAGCGTCTTAGGGTCATCCGTTTTTTTCAACAGTTGAATATAGATGCCGATTGCCTGCAAAGGCTGACGAATGTCGTGATTAGCTGCAGTAAAAAAACGGCTTCTCAGTCTACTCTGTTCCTCAGTCTCACGGCGCAGTTTTTCTGCGAGATTTTTCTCAAGAGTCAGTCGCTTGACGAGATTTTCATTTTCCTGGTCATTTCGAACAGCCATCTGAACGATTTCATTAAAGCGCCGTCCTGAATAGAACATAAAAACAACTACAGTTACCAATAAAACTGCAATCATTAGGCGAGAAAGCCCGAAGATTAACGCTAAACGCAACACTAAAGGAGTGATCGCGCAAAGAATAAAAGCAACAAGGCTAGGCAACCAGCAGGCATAAACGGGCCAGGAGACAAATGTGACCGATAAAATCACAGAAAACAAAACAATTTGAGCAGAAGAATCATTTGCTGCGCTGTAAGCAAAAGTAAGTCCTGCTATAGCCCAAATGATGCCTCCGACTACCGCCAAGACCATCCAGGCCCGAATCCAGAAGTGAATTCTTGCATGACGGTAGCGATCTGCCCAAAATCGACGGTTAAAATCCACTGCCCCATAGAAATGTACCGCAACGAGTAAAAGCCAGAAGATGAGTAAAAAGGGATTGACAACCGGCCACAAAAACATGGCAATTACACAAGCTCCGGCAAGCTCTACCGCGAGAGCAACAGGCTGCAGCTTCAGAGAACTTAGAATTTGGCGGACAAGAACGCGGGAATTTCGCCTTCTCCACTGAGCAACGGTCATATTTTCACTGTAATACGCTCCGTTAGTGAGAAAGCGAAACCATTGTGCTTTAAGCCAACCAAACATAACTTATCTCAGAATCGGGGCGTCACCCTCGGATGCTCTTTGGTTGAAAGTACCACATAGCCTTTCTCTGTTCTCATACGAACCTTCGCTCCCACAGGCAATGTGATTTTTACGGGAGAATGGCCAAAAGGCAAGCCATGCAAAATAGGCATACCAGGCAGACGTTCACGAAGATAGGCTAAAACGTCTGAAAATAGAAAATCATTTTCTCTGGGATGGGCCGGATCTGCATCGCGGAAGTCACCGAACAAAATCGCCTTTTGCTTGGCAAGCACACCAGCCATATCAAGCTGCGCCATATGCCTTTCAATACGATAGGCTCGGTCGTTGCAGTCTTCCAAAAAGAGAATGCCACCTTCAATGTTCGGAAAATAAGGTGTGCCCAATAAAGCCGTAACGATAGAGAGGTTGCCACCCCAGAGCGTACCTTCAAAATCCAAGTCCGGAGCCTCTTTGCAAGGGAAAGAAGCAACCCACTCCTCATTGAATAATGACGAGTGAAAACTCTTTTCAGTCAGAAACATGGGCGTATCGACAAAATCCGTGCCATTAGGCCCCTGATAACTTATTTTTCCGGTTTTGGTCAGATAGGCTAAATTAAAAGCTGTGAAGTCCGAGTAACCACAAAAGACAGGAGAGCGAGAAGCGATAGCGTCGTAGTCGATTTTGTCGAGAATACGCGATAAACCGTAGCCACCTCTGATAGGTAGCACCAAGTCAATATCTTTATCGCACGCTAAAGTCATGAGACCTTCAAGCCGCTCAGCATCGGTGCCGGCAAACTGTTTCACGTTTTTAAAAACTGTATCGTGCAAAACGACTTCTGCACCGCGGTCTGTGAAATACAGTTTTGCCAATGCAGGCGTAGAGATGTCCAACACGGCACGCGACGGGGCGCAAAAGCCCACTCGAATCGGATAATTAGGCATGGCGTTTTTCCGCAAAAAAGTCTGTTAATAACGCAGCCGCCTCTTTGCCGCATACACCACCATCGACCTGAACACGGTGATTGAGTTTGGCAGCTGTTTGCAGATCAAAAGATCCGCCGTAAGCACCGGTCTTTTCATCTCTGGCACCGAAAACAACGCGAGAAATGCGAGCGTGAGCAATAAGTCCAGCGCACATCACACAAGGCTCAAGGGTCACATAAAGTGTGCAACCTGTAAGACGATAATTTTCAAGTGCGCTTGAAGCCTGTCGAATGGCAATCACCTCAGCGTGTGCGCTCGGGTCATTGTCTTCGATTGAACGATTGCGTCCTACTCCGATGATGGCTCCGTCTTTCACAATCACACAGCCTACGGGCACTTCTCCGGCTCGGCCTGCCTCCCGGGCAAACTCCAGGGCTTCGCGCATAAACTGCTGGTCGTGGGGGCTAGTCTGACGCTTTCTGGAATTAATTTCCCTATTTCTTTGCTGAAGCGCTTTTTGCATGACGTTGCGAAGGGTCTCCCTTCGCTCTTGTTCCAACAAAACAGCATCTTCCAACTGAGCCCGTGTATAGCGATCTCGGCTATTTTTCCGATAACCTACCGTTGCTTCAAAAATCAGTCCTTTTTTTAGCGACTGAAGCAAAATCGTCACGGGAGTCTCGTGTAGCCAATCGCCAGCACCATCTAAAAATTCCTGTGCTTTGGTAAGGGCCGTTGAAGCCGAAATCAGATCATCCGGTAAATAAGTCAGAAAAGCTTCAAGCACCACATGCAAATCCTCAGGATTGTGACGTTCTAGGGATGCCAGGGTACTGCCTTTTCTAACAGTGAGTTCAATAAATCGCTTCACAGCCGCTCTCCATATTGACCTGAGTATTTTAGCGATTTTGGCGTCCAATACCTATCTGTTGTCACTACAATATTGAAGAAAAAGGAATTTTCACTATGAAAAAACTGATCTTTACTGTGCTGACACTAGCCTTTGCGACGAGTGCGCAATCGGGACAATACGCCGATGCGTTGGGTCTTTGCCTGGTCAACCATGCTTCTGCTTCTGACACTAAGGTCCTCACTCAATGGGCTTTTGTCACACTCGGTCAAACAAAGGCCGCCCGGGAAATTGCTGTGATTGACCGCAGTGTGATTGATAAAACTACGGTCAAAGCGCAGAGAGTCGTTTTAAGACTCTTAGGAAAAGACTGCGCAAAGGAAGCTCTGAAGGCAACGCTTTATGAAGGTAAAAACGGAATCAGTGAAGGTATCAAAGCAGCAGTGACGCAAAGAATGCAAGAGGAGTTGCAAAGCCAAACAGTCGATGCGATCATTGCAAAAATGACCTCAATCAAAACACCGTAACAGGTACACTAAAGTCAAATGCGTTTTGATTAAAAAGATTTTAGGAGAACGACATATGATTCGCGATGAATTTTATTGGCTAGGGCAAATGAATAAAGCCACAATTATTGCCAATAGTGCTGGAGCACTTTTGACGCCGCAGCTTGCCCGCACGGCAGCGCTTGCACTTAAAGAAGTTATAGAAAGCGGCAAGGATCCCGCCAATCGTGTCAAGCGAGTAATTGACTTTGAGCCCAAACTCATCGCGGCGGCAGGCACAAGCGAAGTCACAGAGATTCACGTCGGCCGTTCAAGCCAGGATATGCACTCGACTTTTCGTGCGGCAATCATGCGCGATGAAGTAATCAATGTCTCTCGAGCTTTGGAAAATGTCATCGATAAGCTACTTGATTTAGCGCGTGCTCACCAAGACACCGTGATGCCTTCTTATACAAACGGTGTTGCCGCTCAGCCCACAACCTATGCTCACTACCTTCTTGGATTTATCGAAGGCTTTAAACGCGATCGTGTGCGTCTGACTCAATTTTATAGTCGTCTTAATTTCTGCCCAATGGGCTCCTGCGTTTTAAACGGAACAGGCTGGCCTCTTAACCGCAAGCTTATGGCCAAGCTCTTGGGTTTTCGTGCACCCTCAAGAAACGCCTTTGACGCCACACAAATTGCCATGGTGGATTTGCCCATTGAATTTGCTCAGATTCAAGCTTCGATTGCTCTTCATATTGGAGAGATGATTGCCGACATCATGGTTCAGTACGCTCAACCGCGTCCATGGATTTTGCTCTCTGAAGGCAATGGCAACACTTATGTATCATCAGCTATGCCCCAAAAACGCAATCCTGGACTTTTGATCAGTTGCCGTGGAAACGCAAGCGATGTGGTGAGTGAAGCCAATTTAGCAATAACTCGGGCTCACAATGTGCCAAGTGGCATGATTGATGGCAAATCTGTAAAAGTACATTCTGCCTTGGCTGATTTAAGTGTCAAAACGATGGAGCGATTTATCAAAATTCTCTGTGCACTTGTCGTTAATAAAGAAAGAGCGCTTGAAGAGCTTTCTTTGGATTGGACGGCAAGCCAAGAAATCGCTGATCGATTAATGAATGAATATAAATTGCCTTTCCGTGTCGGTCATCACATCGCCAGTGCCATGGTGAGTTATGCTCGAGCAAACGGCATTTTGCCGCTCACATTCCCCTACGAAGAAATGAGACGCATCTATGCTGAGACCGTCAGTAAAGAAATGCCCGACTTCAGTACCGAGTGTCCAATGAGCGAAGAAGAATTCCGAGCGAGTCTAAATCCGAAGGAAATCATTGCCCGTCGCCGCACGGAAGGTAGCGCCAACCCTCAAGAAGTCTCTCGTATGCTCTCGGAATTGACTTCAGAGATGACAATATTGAAAGAGGATACCGCAATGAAGGCTGCCCATATTGATCAGTCAATGGCTGATCTTGACAGTCAGTTTCAACCGTTTACGGAAGAGGTAATTGAGGAAAAACAATAGAAGTACGTTATCTATTGGATGATACGAAAAACCGGAGCGTTGCTCCGGTTTTTCATTAGGCCTCAATCAAATTACTTGGCGAGCGTGCGATAGACACAACGGCTCATCAATTCGAGCGCGTTGGCTAAGCTTTGTTCGTCAAAGTCAAAATGGCTGTTGTGATGGCCGGCACGCAAAGAAGAACCAACTTGGACATAAGTGCCCTTACCGCCGTTGGCCTGAACCGTGCTCATGAAGTGAGAGTAGTCTTCAGAAGCACCGAAGTTTTGTTCTTCGATCACTTCGTCGAAACAGCCCATATCACGAGCTTCTTCGGCAACAACCTTGGCCACTTCGAGATCGGATTCACCACTCTTTGTGCCACCCTTGATGTCGATCGAATAACCGCAGCCCCACATTTCGGCAGCAGCCTTGGCGATGCGACGGACTTCGCCGAACATGTATTCGTCCAAAGCAGACGTAATACCGCGGGTTTCCAAAACGAGCACAGCCTTGGGTGGAATAACGTTGCGGCCTTCACCGCCGTTGAGCTTACCGACGGTAATACGCGTATCACCTTTACCGGAGCGCGGAATGGCGTGCATATTCAAAAGAGCCGTTGCAGCAGACAACAAAGCATTCTTACCTTCTTCAGGGGCGTTGCCAGCATGAGCAGGTACACCCGTAAAGGTAATGTCAGCCTTCGTGGTTGCCAAGAAATTCTTCGTACCACAAATTACCTTGCCCATCTTGTTGGCTTGGAAACCAATGTGCATACCGAAGATTTCATCAACACCTTCCACAGCACCGGCTTTTTCCATCGGCATAGCGCCGCGGACACCTTCTTCGGCCGGTTGGAAAATGAAGCGGATCTTGCCCTTGAATTGGTCACGCATGGAAGCCACAACTTCAGCCAAAGCCAGACCGATAGCCATATGACCGTCGTGGCCGCAGGCGTGCATAGCACCCTTGTTGACAGAGGCAAAGCCTTCAACATTGGGACGGTGATCAGCGTCAGAGCATTCGCTCACATCGTTGCAGTCCATATCGAAACGCACGGCAAGGAAAGGACCTTCACCGCCGAAGTCCATGTCTGCCCAAAAGCCGGTCAAACCGCCTTCCATCTTGGCAACGAGTTCGGGATCTGCACCTTGAGCAATGGCTCGTTCCATATGGGCACGCAACGCATCGGCAGAGGGCACGCCCATCATGGCTTCACGGCAAACAGCCTTTTCACCCATGGTGATGGTGTAGCCCAATTCCTGCATCTTCTTGATAGCCATAGAAGCAGTGCGGAATTCCGTCCAACCGGATTCCGGGTGCTTGTGCAAATCACGGCGAACCTTAGCAAGATTCGGGATCAATTCCTCAACTTTTTTCTTCAGATCTTGATTCATTGGTCTGCTCCTCAATTGTCAGAGAGTTTTACGATTACCTTTTATTGATTTTAAAGAAATTCATAATTGACTTTCTGGCAAGCAAATGTAAAAACACCTAGTCTTTTGTACCAGATCAGAGAAAAAGCTATAAGATGGCTGAAGGCATAAAACAATTTAGGAGCCTGAAAAATGAACAACAAAAAATATCTATGGCTCGCTGTCTCTGCCGCCGTACTTTTTTCTTACCAATCTTTTGCCTGCACAGGCATTAGCCTTCAATCCGAGAAAGCTGATCAGGTTGTTGCGCGCTCCATTGAGTGGGGCTCTTCGGTTCTAAAATCAAATCTCGTCATTGTGCCGAGAAACACGGTTACACAAAGCCAAACTGCTTTTGGATCCGGCATGAGCTACCAAAACCGATTGGGTTATGTGGGGCTTTCAATTGAAGACGAACATTTTGTCGTTGAAGGTCTCAATGAAAAAGGGCTTTCTGCTGGACTTTTTTTCTTTCCGGGTTACGGAAAATATCCGAGTTATGAGAAAACACTCAGTCAGAAAACTCTCTCAGACATGGAGTTTGTCGCTTGGGTGCTAGGCTCTTTTGAAACAGTAGCCGAAGCGAAGAATACTTTACCTCAAATCCGCGTAGCCGAGCGCTTTAAAGGTGCAGGCACCGTTCACTATCGAGCGGCTGACCGCACTGGTGCACAAATCGTTATCGAGATTGTTGACGGAAAAATGCAACTTTTCGATAACCCGATCGGTGTTCTAACCAATGCTCCGGGATTTCAATGGCACCTTACAAATCTGGCTAACTATATGAACCTCAATCCGGGGAAAACCGCGCCTGTACAATGGGGCAACCTTACTTTGCATTCCCCCGGAGTCGGCAGTGGCATGGCAGGACTGCCCGGTGACATCACACCATCGTCCCGTTTCGTGCGTGCAGCCTTTATGGTATCGACGGCCCCGACCTTAAAAAATGCCGAAGAAACGATTCTCTACAGCTTCAAAATTCTGAATGCTTTTGAAATTCCTATCGGTCTAGAACTGCAAAATCGTGATAATCCGACAGGACTTTTAAGTGCTACTCAATGGAGCAGTGCCGCCGATATGACCAATAAGAAGCTTTACTACAAAACAATGTCAAATGAAAAAATTCGGTTTGTCAATCTAAATTCGATTGATTTTTCTACTGTGTCTTATCAAAGCCAGCCAATTGATGATGCATCAACAACGAGTTTTGAGAAAATAAACATCCGTTAATTAATCCGTTAATTAAAATGGGGCGCCACGGCGCCCCCGAAAAAAACTGCTCAGGCAACATTATTCATTTTTAGCCGCTTTATCTGTCGGCTGATTGGCAAATACCCAATCAAGGAAACCTCCCTTGTTTCTTGAACAAACAATCACTTTCCCCTGCCCTCTAAACTTTAAAACAATTCCTTCGCCAGTGATTTGACTGTTCACTAGCTTACCGAAAAGTCCAGAATGAGACGTATTGAGGCTTAATTCATATTGAAGGTGACTGTCCCATGCCACCAAATGCCCGTTATCAACAATAAGCGTCTGACCGTCTTTGACTTCTAGTTCGCGAGCTGATCCAAAGCCTGAGACAGCAATCTGGCCGCTTCCCTCAGTTGCCATGACAAAAAAGCCGCCTGAATCACCTAAAAGAGCGCGCCCCAATCCTTGAGACTTTACTTGCAGTTCAACTCCTTCGGTAGCTGCTAAAAAGGAACCGTCAGAAATCATGTATTGTCTTTGTCCGACGTCCAAAATGAGGATATCACCGGGAATATTGGGAGCCAAAAGAACCTCTCCGTCTCCTTTTTCTGCTTCAACATACTGTTGGAAAAAGGTTTCATCATTTAGGAACTTTCTTGCCAAAGACTTCATGATCCCACCGCGGCTTTTACCCTTGAGACTCAAGTCCCCATCCATGGCCACCATGGCATTAGATTCGGCTAAAACTTTTTCACCTTTTTGAAGGCTCACGCACAATAAAGGATCAATACTACCGGTGATTTCAAAACGCATTCTTCGCTCCTATGTCATAAATGCCGTTGAGCTTAGCGTACAGGCTTGGCTTCCAATACTTCCAATTCTACCTTTTGACGATGACGGTCTACCTCAGCCAAAATATCCACTAAAGCATCTTTGGCAATATGAGACCAGTTGTGATCATCATCGAGCTCAGCAATAATCGTGTTGCCTTTTTCGTCCGTAAACTCATACTTGTCATGACTAACCTGGCGGGTAAAGCGGCCGCGAACCGTCACTAATTGATCGTCATAACTGTTCTTTTTAACCTCTTCGAGCGACTTCAAAGTGGTTAACTCAAAGCCCAGCGGCTGAGCCGATTTGCTCACCGGAGCTTCAAAACCGCTTGGGGCCTGAGCCAAAGCAGAGAAAGGAATCACTAAAGCACAAAAGGCGGCAGTTAAAAGCGTTTTTTTCATTGTCGTCTCCCATCATTGATTTTTTTAGTTGAGCTCAGTGTAACGGTGAAAACTTAGTAAAGACCTAGTTAAAACTTAGCTCATCCTAAGTCTCAGAAACGAATTGAAAATTATGTTCGCAAAATGATCAGCTTGAAATACAATGGATGAAAGAACGTGATGGAATTAAAAAATGAGAATTTTATTAGTTGAAGACGATCCGATGATTGCCCAGGCTGTCAAAGGGGCCCTCACCGATGAAATGTATTCGGTTGAACATGTCGCAAACGGTCGAGACGCTCTCATGATGCTTTCAGTAAACGACTACGGTTTCGTGCTTTTAGATTTGGGCTTACCTGGTGTTGATGGCATGACTGTCTTAAGAACGCTAAGGGCAAACGGACAAGGGGAGAAAAAAAATCTTCCCGTCATCATTCTGACAGCGCGTGATGGTCTTGATGAAAGGCTCGAAGGCTTAGATGCAGGTGCAGATGACTATCTGGTCAAACCCTTTCACATCAGTGAACTTTTGGCAAGAATCCGTGCTGTCTTAAGACGTAAGAATCAGACGACTGACAATGCGCTCACAAACGGCGTGGTTACGCTCAATACGTCAGAAAAAACAGCTACGCTTGCCTCTTCTTCTACCCCTATTGTTCTTTCCAGACGAGAGTACTCGCTTCTGGCAGCGCTTTTAGCTAGACCCGGAACAATTTTATCCAGAAGAAAATTAGAAGAAAGAATTTATGAGCCGGGAGAAGAACCTGAAAGTAATGCCATTGAATACATTATTCACTCTTTAAGAAAAAAACTTGGCCCCGATGTGATAAAAAACGTACGTGGTTTAGGTTGGATGGTTGAAAAGGCAGGTTCTTGATGCTGATGCGCTCCAATAAGCACTATGGTTTTGTTAAGCGCCTTTTAATTTGGGCGGGATCGGCTGCCTTAATCGTTACGATTCTCTCAGCGGTATCCCTTTTTATCGCTTCATATCACAGAGCGTTTGATGAACAGGATGACTTACTCGAGGAAGTCACGGGCGTTTTAGCTCGATTGGATGTCTCAAGGCGCAACCCAGGCGCTTTGTGGATGGATGATGATGACTTTGAAGATTGGTTTACGGTTGATGATCATTCTCCTGAATCAGTTGCTAAAGCAGGCTCCACAATTCTTGTGAGAACCCTCCATGGCGGCGGAAAAGCAATTCGGGTCATTTTTGACCAGGATCTGCATAACGGTCACCAGACCCTATTGATTTCAGGTACGCCCTACCGATTAAATCTTCTGACGCTTTCTAACGGCCAGCATATTGCTGTCGCACAAAAGACAAAAGAAATTGAAAAGATCGCCCGGACGACAGCACTTGCTGCCATCCTTCCTCTATTAGGCCTTTCATTTACGATATTTGTAATTCTTGCGTTCTTACTTTGGTACTCAATGCGACCAATTCGTGATCTCACGAGATCAATTAACAAGAGACAGCCTGATGATCTAACACCTATTGATCCACAAGGTCTACCTTCAGAACTATTGCCTTTAGTGGAGGCTTTTAACGGTATATTGGAAAAAATTAAATTGCTCAGAGAAAATGAGTCAAGATTTGTTGCGGATGCTACTCATGAATTAAGATCACCTCTTGCTGCTTTGTCACTTCAAGCCGAGCGACTGCAAAGTGCAGCTCTCACCCCTCAAACCCAAAAGCAGGTTCAAGAACTGCGTCAAAGTATTGATCGAGCCGTCTGCTTAGTAAGTCAGTTACTGAGTCTTAAGCGCGCCCAACAAGATAAAGTCACAGTCAGACAAAAACCCGCCAATCTTTCCGAAACGTTATCAATGGTGATTGAGCAAATTTGGGGCGAAGCAGAAAAGAAAAATATTGAAATTGAAGCAACGGGCTTTGATGAGCTTGATCCCCAATCCAATGCCACTGTAAATATCGGTGAGGAAGATCTTTTCAGTCTTTTGCGAAACTTAATGGAAAATGCAGTGAAGTACTGTCCTTCAGGTTCGCAAGTCAGTATCGAACTCGTTAGCCTTTGTCCTTTTGAAATCAATATCCGTGATAATGGGCCAGGACTATCCGATGAAGATAAAGCTCGTGTTTTTGATCCGTTTTATCGTGTGTTGGGGACCGGCGTAACTGGAACAGGGTTGGGAATGGCGATTGTAAAGTCTTTAGCCCAAAGAAACCATATTGAGATAACGCTTTCAGATGCTTATCCGAAAGCACTAGAAGGCAGTAAGGGGCTCCTAGTTCATTTAAAACAAAAATCGCACTTTGATCCTAAAAAATGATATTCAATCAAACTAGGTCATTGAGTTTTTCGCGCAACTGAATGGGATCCCTCATGCGGCATCAGGCTTGATAATGTGAAACGCTTCCTGCCCTTTAGATACCTCGATTTTTCATTGCAGAGGTTGTATTGCGCACTGTTGTATTTATACAAAAAAGGATTGAAAATCAGATCACTTATTTCAATCCTTTTTTAGTCTTTTTAAACTAATTCAAGTGTTTGAATTATTCCCATTCAATCGTGGCAGGAGGTTTGCCACTGATGTCATAGCAAACACGGTTAATGCCACGGACTTCGTTGATAATGCGGTTTGAAACCGTGCCTAACAATTCATAAGGCAGATGCGACCAGCGAGCTGTCATGAAGTCACTAGTTTCAACGCAACGCAAGCTCACCACCCATTCATAGGTACGGCCGTCGCCCATCACGCCAACGCTTTTAACAGGCAGGAAAACGACAAAAGCTTGGCTAACTTTGTCATACAAGCCAGCCTTGCGAAGCTCTTCAATAAAGATTGCATCGGCTTCACGTAAAAGGTCAGCGTATTCTTTCTTCACCTCACCTAAAATACGCACACCCAATCCTGGTCCCGGGAAAGGATGGCGGTAAACCATTTCAGCAGGCAATCCTAAAGCCACACCGAGTTCACGTACTTCATCTTTGAATAATCCGCGCAACGGTTCCAAAAGCTTCAGATGCAACGTATCGGGCAAGCCCCCTACATTGTGGTGACTCTTAATGGTCTTAGCTTTCTTAGTCTTGGCCCCAGCCGATTCAATCACATCCGGATAAATCGTCCCTTGAGCTAACCACTTGGCATTAGGCAACTTAGCGGCTTCTTCCTGGAAGACTTCAACAAAGAGGCGACCGATGATCTTGCGCTTTTGCTCAGGATCGGTCACACCGGCCAATTCACCCATAAAGCGGTCAACAGCATCGACCACTATGAGTTTTAGACCCATATTCTTTTCAAAGGTCTCACGAACTTGTTCACGTTCGTTCTTACGAAGTAAGCCATTATCCACAAAGACGCAGGTTAATTGCTTGCCGATCGCACGATGAATCAAAGCAGCCGTCACAGAGGAATCAACACCACCGGACAGACCCAGAATCACTTCTTCATCACCCACTTGAGCACGAATTTGTTCCACCGCTTCTTTCACATAGTCGCCCATGATCCAGGAAGGCTCAGCTTGGCAAATATCGAGCACAAAGCGATTCAAAATCGCACGACCTTGCAGCGTATGCGTCACTTCTGGATGAAACTGCACAGCATAGTAGTGACGCTTTTCATCACACATACCGGCAATCGGGCAAGAAGGCGTTGAGCACATCACTTCGAAGCCTTCAGGCAAAACTGTCACTTTGTCGCCATGGCTCATCCAAACCTTCATGATGGAGTCGCCCGCTTCGTTCTTTAAGTCCTCAATACCTTTTAAAAGGGCTGAGTTGTTATGGTTTTTAACCTCTGCATAACCGAACTCGCGTTTGCCAATGTTTTCAACCTTGCCGCCCAACTGCTGAGCCATAGTCTGCATGCCGTAGCAGATACCGAGAATCGGCACGCCAGCATTGAAAACAGCGTCACTAATTCGATCAGTGCTTTCTTCGTAGGCGCTCATGTGAGAACCCGAAAGGATGATTCCTTTGGGGTTAAATTCACGAATAAAGCTCTCGGAGACGTCGTTCGGATGCACTTCACAGTAAACATGCGCCTCACGCACACGACGTGCGATCAGCTGCGTGACCTGTGAGCCGAAATCCAAAATAAGAATACGATCGTGAGTCATTGTCATTAAGTTAAATAAGAAAAATAAAAATCATTTAGGCGCGAGTAAGTTTACCGATTAAACTCCGCTCGCGCCTAATTATTTTCAAAAGAGGCTACCGAATTTTAGTGATCCTGACGATAGTTCGGAGCTTCCTTGGTAATTCTCACGTCGTGGACGTGCGATTCACGCCAGCCGGCAGCCGTAATTTCCACAAATTCAGCACGCTGACGCATCTCTTCGATGGTGCGGCAACCGCAGTAACCCATAGAAGAGCGCAAACCGCCGATCATCTGATAGACGATTTGAGAGAGCGGTCCCTTGTACGGCACCATACCTTCAATGCCTTCGGGCACAAACTTGCTAATGTTGCCAGAATTGTTGTCCTGGAAGTAACGGTCAGCAGAGCCCTTAGTCATAGCACCCAAGCTACCCATACCACGGTAGCTCTTAAATGAACGGCCTTGGTAGAGCACCACTTCGCCCGGAGCTTCATCCGTACCGGCAAACATACCGCCCATCATCACAGCATAAGCGCCTGCAGCTAAAGCCTTAGCGATATCGCCAGAGAAGCGGATACCGCCGTCAGCAATCAAAGGAACGCCCGTGCCTTCCAAAGCCTGAGCCACATCAGAAACGGCCGTAATCTGCGGCACACCGACGCCGGCCACGATACGAGTCGTACAAATAGAACCAGGACCGATACCAACCTTCACGCCGTCGGCGCCTGCATCAACCAAAGCACGAGCAGCTTCGGCCGTAGCAATATTGCCACCGATCACTTGAAGTTGAGGATAGTTCTTCTTCACCCAAGCCACGCGATCGAGCACACCTTGAGAATGGCCGTGAGCAGTATCAACCACAATCACGTCCACACCAGCTTCAAGCATCAATTCAATACGCTCTTCAGTACCTTCACCAACACCTACGGCAGCACCGGCCAAAAGACGTCCGTGAGAGTCCTTGGCGGCATTGGGGTGTTCACCAGCCTTGATGATGTCTTTCACAGTCATCAAACCGGTCAGGTTAAAGTCCTTATCCACAACGAGCACACGTTCGACACGGTGTTGATGCATCAGACGCTTGGCATCATCGAGGCTAGCGCCTTCGCGAACGGTCACCAAACGTTCTGCGGGCGTCATAATTTGAGAAACCGGAATATCCATGCGAGTTTCAAAGCGCAAGTCGCGGGATGTCACCATACCCAAAACGCGCTTGTCATCGACAACAGGCAGACCGGAAATGTGACGCTCACGGCTCAGGCGAATCACTTCACCAACCGTCATGCCCGGGGTCACCGTAATAGGATCGGCCACCATACCGGCTTCGTGACGCTTCACACGAGCAACTTCAGCGGCTTGCTGCTTAGGGCTCATATTCTTGTGAATAAAACCGATACCACCTTCTTGAGCCAAAGCAATAGCCAAACCCGATTCCGTCACGGTATCCATAGCAGCGGAAACCATCGGAATATTCAAGCTTAATTCACGGGTGATTTTGGTGGTCAGAACGGTGTCACGGGGAAGAACGGTGGAGTGTGCCGGAACGAGCAACACATCGTCAAAAGTAAGAGCCTTTTGTCTAATGCGCATGTTAACCTCAGTCGAAAAATGTGGAAAAAAATTCGGCATCGCCATGGAGAATGGCGTAAAAAGATTAACGGCGTATTTTATCCTATTTTTGAGCTATAACGCAAGAGTTAGAGTCAAAAAAGACGATGTTTTCCACCGTTGCGGCCGGCTTTCAAGCGGTTGTCAAAATTTTGATTTCTTTCTTCACGAAGACGTCTGGCAGTCATGGGATCAACGGTAAGAGAGGGCAAAATTTCAATACGATCCCCCGGCTTGACTTGTTGCATTGGATCGGCCAAGACATTCCAAACAGCCACTTTCTGATTGCTGCCCAGGCTCCAGCCAGCTTGAGTTATAGCCTCAAGAAGTGTTGAACCTTCATGAACATCGATTTCTTTTACTGTTACCTCTGTCCGATCAAGTCTTGCTACCATCACCTGCATATCGATCTCCGGCCTAAAACAGCTGTTATTTTAACGGACTTTTCTCTATCTCATTTTTCTTTAATAGCCTTTTAGCGAAAAGAACGCCTCAGTTGCTAAAATGTGACGCCGTATTGTTTTTGACAAAGAAAAATTACTGTGGCCAATATTGTTAATCGCAAAGCACTTTTCGACTACTACATTGAAGAAAAGCACGAAGCAGGTTTAGTGCTTGAAGGCTGGGAAGTTAAGTCTATTCGTGAAGGTCGAGCACAGATTAAGGAAGCTCACGTGATTGTGCGCTCGGGCGAACTTTATCTTTTAAACGCTCATATCACGCCGCTTAAAACTGCAAGTACTCACACTAAGCCCGATCCGACACGAGTAAGAAAGCTTTTAATGTACGCCCGTGAAATCAGCAAACTAATCGGCAAAGTAGAACGCGCGGGCTACGCGTTAATTCCCCTGGATATGCACTTTAGCCGCGGCAGAGTCAAACTGACTGTAGCTCTTGCAAAAGGTAAGCGCCAGTATGAAAAGCGCGCTGATGAAAGTAAGAAACAATGGGAGCGCGACCGTGAGCGCTTAATGAAAAAGGCTTCGCATTAAAGAAGCCTTTAACCAGGTTCAAAAAGCCGCCTTGACTTTCAAAGCGGCTTTTTTTGACTACTTTTCTTCACTCTTTGGATCTTCTTCAGATTTTGCTTCCTCAGAAGGATCTCGCCACTTTAATTCGTAGCCCACGAGCATTTCTGTCCAGCGCTTCAGTAACGCAAGCATTTCTGGAGCTGGCACCTCTCCCAGAGGTTCAATTCCTTTCTTAGCCACAACCGAAAGAGTGTCATAGACTTCGGCCATGAAAACCGCCATAGCTGAAAAGATCAGCGTGGCATTATCCTGAGGCAATTTACCACCAGAAGCTTGGGCCAATTGCTCGCCCAGCTTTAACCGCAGATTGCCTGCAACTCCCACAGGGTACCAGTCTGAATCGACTTCAAACTGGGCATTTTGACCGCTAAAAGTAGCTCCCAACCAATTCATCGTTTTGCGGTCCATTTCGTCCATCATGTCTTCGGTGATTTCTCCTGCAGCATTCTTTTGAGAACGCATAGCCATTTCCATCATGAATTGACCCAAAATGGCCCCTGTAATATTGGGATGGCGCAAAGGCTGCTTCTGACAGTCACTACCACACGAAGAACAATTTCCGCTACAACTCATGAATGATTACTCCTTCAATTTAAAATCGCTTGCTACGGGGGCACCCGTCAAATGCAAGCTCCAAAAATCAATAAAAGCTTCAACTTGCGGATTGCCGTTAAGTCCGACATGAACGCAGTTTGCTTGCTTCAATAAAACAAAAATTTCTGAGACAAAAAAGGCAAAAACCGTAAACATAAAGGAGTCGTTGTCCTCAATGTTCACTGCAGGGTTAAAGCCTTTGAGGCGCTCGGCAAAATTTTCCTTTAAAAGCTCAGGCAAACGCTTTTCGTTAAACTCGCTCTCACAGGAAAAGTGATCGTTAGCACCTGAAAAAGTATCCTGTAGCCATAAAACCAAATTGAGATTAGCCTCTTCGAGCTCTTCAACGCTCATTTCTCCGGCACTCACCTTGACCGCACGATCCCACGTATTTTGTACCGCCTGAGCAATAACATTTCTGGCTACAGGGTAGGATGCAATATTGGGATTGAGTTCTCTTTTAGTTGCGTAGCGCAATGGACAAGACACCACAAGCTCCTTAAAAGAAAACCGGATCAGATTCTTTACGACCGAGCATGCGTTCAGCCCACATTAGACAAAGACGCTTCCCCTCTTTTTGGAAACCCTCAGGACTTTCGCGCTTGGCATACTCTTTCATGAGTGCATAGACGTCACAGACAAACTCAAATGCGGCAGCCTGTAAAACGGCTCGTGTGTCTTTCAAGTCCTCAACTTTAACTCCCACTTTGTCAAAGCGATCCTTCATAAAAAGCTTCAAGTAGCCTGCTAGCGGATCACCCGTCCAAAAGGGCTTAGGGATAAACTGGTCATTTTTGCCTGCTAAAACAGCTGATAAAAAAGCCGCCGACTGTTTATCCATAGCAACAGCCTCTTCCTGCTTTAATTCAGAGCTGGCTACCATCTGAGAGCGCCTGACGACATCGTAGAGTACAACCTCAAAAAGTTCACTCAAAACTGAAAGATCTGCTAGGTCAAATCGTTGAGCAGAATCCTTGCTGTTGTCAGTTTTGGGATTATCTTGCATACTTGTCCTTTCCTAAAAAACGGTTCACCCAATCGGCTACAAAAGCTGTCCGTCTGAGATCAAATACATCTGCCGATTCCTTTTTCTCGGAGCTATCTTGAATCAACGCTACGAAGTCCTGCACCATTCGAATGGCCGCAAAATAAATGAAATCTTTAGGATTATGCGACAGCATAATGGGAGAATTCTCAGCAACTAAGCCGTCGTCATACAAAGACTGTCTTAAACGCTTACCTAAATTTTCACCGAAATCCTTTTCGTCAATCACTATCAGTGGCATTTTTTCGGTAAAGGTCGCACTTAAAAACATGGCGTGATTGGACAGTTTAGCAGTAAGTTCATCGGCTTCCTGTGCTATTTCGCAAATATCCAATGCGTAGTCTAAATAGCCATCCAAGTAATTCGCCAATTCAGTAGGCTCACTGAGGTGAGCGGCATTGGGTCTGACATCAAGCTGATTAGTCATTAATTTTCTCTATACAACTTAAAATTTACAATTTATTTACTGAGCGTTTCAGGTACAACCGACGCAGAAGCTGCCGCCGCTTTTTTCGGATCCGTATTACGCATGATGGTCATAGCTGAGGCAATAAGGCTGCCCATATCGTTCATGTTAGAAGGCAACAAAATCGTATTGCCTTCTTTAGCTAATTGAGCAAAAGCCTGCACATATTGTTCTGCAATTTTAAGATTCACGGCATCCATACCGCCGGGTGCGCGCGTTGCCTCTGCAATTTGTCTCAACGCTTCAGCAGTCGCCTTAGCAATAGCCAAGGTTGCCGCCGCTTCACCTTCAGCTTTATTGATAGCAGCCTGTTTTTCACCTTCTGACTCGGCAATAGCAGCCTCTCGAGCGCCGGTAGCTAAATTGATCTGTTCTTGCTTACGACCTTCAGAGGCAGCCACAACCGCACGCTTTTCACGCTCAGCTGTAATTTGCTGCTGCATCGCCTGCAAAATTACGGCTGGCGGCGTCAAATCTTTAATTTCATATCGCAATACCTTTACGCCCCAATTGAGTGCTGCCTCATCAATGGCACTTACCACTGAGCGATTAATAAGGTCACGCTCTTCAAAGGTCTTATCCAATTCCATCTTGCCAATCACACTTCTTAAGGTAGTCTGAGCCAACTGTGTGATTGCGATCACGTAGTTACTTGTGCCATAGCTCGCACGTGTCGGATCGGTGACTTGGAAAAAGAGGACTCCATCGACAGAAAGCTGTGTATTGTCTTTAGTAATACAAACCTGGCTTGGCGTATCAAGAGGAATTTCCTTGAGCGAATGCTTATAGGCCACCCGATCGATAAAAGGAATCACAACATTAAGACCCGGAGAAAGCACAGCGTGAAATTTCCCCAAACGCTCCACAATCCAGGCTGACTGCTGCGGCACAACTTTAATTGCTTGAAAAGCAAACACAATAGCAAGGACTGCTAAAACCAAAGTAAAAATCATCAAACCGCTCATTTAGATTCACCCAGCTTTTTCACAAATAAAACACTGCCTTCGACACGCACAATGACGTAGGCTCCAGGAGTTCTTTGTTCACCTTCAATGGCTCTGGCTTGCCAGCGGGCACCCCGATAATTAACGCTAGCGATCCCCGCTTCATTCCAATTGTCTACTTCTACAATCTGACCCTCATCGAGATTTTGAAGAGCATGTGCTTGAGCGTCGCTTTTGGTAGGAATGGAACGAATACGTCTGACCCACACTGAACCGATAATCGCCACTAAGGCAAAAAGAGCTATCTGCCACTCAAGCGAGAGACCAAACCAGGCCGCTCCAGCACCAACGAGCGCACCGGCAGCCAGTACCAACAAATAAAAGGTAGTAGCAATAAGCTCCACAATGCCAAGTACTGTTGCAATAATCAACCAGATTGTCGTTGCGCTCAAAGTCATATTGGTTCCTTTTTTAGAAAACTCAATCAGCCTGCGGCGTCAGTTAAAGTCGAGTCGGAGCGGCTTTTGTCTTCTTTATTATCTTCTTTTTTCTCTTTGTTGATATTGCGTTTTGTTTTTGAAACGGCTCTTAAGCCTCTAGGACCACAAACATAACTTAAGACCGTTTTAGCCGCTTCATGACGCAATTGCAGCAAATGCTCCAGATGATTCGGCAACTCTCCGTTTGAATCCATGAAAAACTTCTCTTCGCCCGTTTTATCAGCAATCGCCACAACACGAGCTTCTGGATCGGTTTCACCGACCACATCTACAATTTTGCGCGCACTCACAGGATCTGTGGTTGAGACCACCACCCATCGGGCACGATCAATGCCGGCAAATTCCAACGTCTGTCTTTGCATGGCATCACCTAAAATGAAGTGATCTCCCAAATCTTCTTTCATGGAGCGTTCAATATTTTTTTCAATAATGACCACGTCAATATTTTTAGCTCTCAATCCCTCACAAAGCTCTCTGCCCAAAACACCAGCGCCAACAATGATGACACGATCACGTTTGGCCGCCTTTTCTTCCTCAATATCGTCCTCATCTTCTTCTACAGCTGGATTTTCTTTAAGAAAATAGCGCCTGTGAATCGGTTCAACCAAAGCAAAAAGAAGCGGGTTTAATGCAATACTGATGATACCGCCCGCTAAAATTAAGGACATTCCTTCTGGCGGCAATAGCCCCAGACTTAATCCCAAGCCACCTAAAATGAAAGAGAACTCACCAACCTGGGCCAATGCGGCACCCACTGTCAAAGCATCTTTATAGCTTCGCCCCATGATCTTGACCCAAACGGCAGCTGTGATGCTTTTACAGACAACAATCACAAAAACGATACCGAGCACATGCATGGGATTATCGATGATGATGCTCGGATTAAAGAGCATGCCGACACCCAAGAAGAAGATCACCGAGAAAGCGTCTTGAAGCGGCAGTGTCTGCAAAGCCGCACGATGCGAGTATTCGCTTTCGCGCATCATCATGCCTGCAAAAAAGGCTCCTAAGGCAAAAGACACATTAAAAATTTGGGCACTGGCATAAGCAACGCCAATGGCAATGGCAATCACGCACAGCGTAAAGACTTCCTGGGAACCGGTTTTAACCGCCTGAAAAAGCACCCATGGCAACACACGTCGCCCAATCACAAGCATCGAAGCAATAAAACCGACAATTAAAACAAGTGTCTCTAAGATGGCAATCGTGATCGATCCGTCGGTAGCGCTGTCACCCTTAAAAAATGTCGCAATAGAAGGCAATAGCACCAAAAGGAGCACCGTCACCAGGTCTTCAACCACAAGCCATCCCACAGCGAGCTGACCGCGCGCTCTTTGCAACCAGCCCTTAGCCTCCAAACCCTTCATCAGCACTACGGTTGAAGCGCACGATAAAGACAGCCCCAGAATAAACGCCTCGCCCCAGGCCCAACCCCACCAATGCGCAAGCCACATACCAATCGCTGTCGCAATAGCCATTTGGATAATGGCGCCAGGCAACGCCACAGTTTTAACCCGGAGCAAATCTGTAAGCGAAAAATGAAGACCCACGCCAAACATCAAAAGCATGACACCGACTTCGGAGAGCTCACTTGCAAGATTAACATCACCGACAAAACCAGGTGTGGTCGGTGCAATACAAACACCGGCGAGCAAATAACCTACCAGCGCGGGCAGCTTCACTTTCGTGGCGGCAAACCCTAAAACCAGCGCCAACCCCAACCCCCAGGCCAAGGTCGCAATCAGGGCAAATTCATGGTGCACGGGCGTGTCCTAAAATGAAAAAATGTGTGGGAATATCAAACGAGTATGCTATCTGCTACTCAAATAGCACGCAATTGTTAATTGTACGCATTAACACCGTCTATTCGGCACTTTTTGCAATCTTTTTTTGCTCAGATTTTGCAACTTTTCTTGCAGCGTTCGCTCGGGGTGCCACCAAATCAAAAATACTTTGTGCCAGCTCCTTTCTGGTTTCAACAAGCACCGTCACATTCTGGTCAAGAACACCTGTACGCGAAACAAAGAAATCCCGATCCCCTTCCTTATCGGAAAGCGCGAGCACCTTAACCTTAGGATCAATTTTTGCAACCTGATCCGCAATTGTGCGTGACACCAACGGGTCTGAACTTGTATTGATTACCCAGGCGGTTTTATCCAGACTTAATTTCGAAAGAATCAGAGGGTGAGAGGCATCCCCAAATATGAAATGTTCTCCCAATTCTTTTTGCATCGAGCGCTCTGCCAATTTATCAATCACGTAGACATCAAAGTCGGTTACCTGAAGTTTTCTATAGAGTTCTCGTCCGGTCAAACCCGCTCCTACAATTAGCACCCTATTGCGTCTGGAAGCTTCACTGTCATCTGTATCCCTTTCAATTTCCGTTCCCTTAATCCACTGAGGGAAAAACTTTCTTATAAAAGGACGCAGTCCCATAAAGGCAAGAGAATTTAGAGCAATTGTGAAGATGCCCGCTACCACAATTAAAGAGAGTTCCTCTCGGGCCACAAGCCCCATGGATACTGCTAAACCAGACAAAATAAAAGAAAATTCTCCGACCTGAGCAACGGCCATGCCAACCGTTGCTGCATCAACCATACGATACCCCTTAAAGCGAACCCAAAGAGCCGCAACGATACTGTTGGAGAAAATAATCACCAAGATCACAAAGATGATTTCGAAGGGGTGATTCACCAGTACAGTCGGATCAAAGAGCATGCCTATGCCGAGGAAAAAGAGCACGGAGAAAGCGTCCTGTAAGGGCAAAGTCTGTAAAGCTGCTCTATGCGCGTATTCACTTTCGCGCATGATCATGCCGGCAAAAAAAGCACCTAATGCAACCGATACATGAAAGATAATTGATGAGGCGTAGGCAACCGTGATAGCAATAGCTATCACACACAAAGTAAAGAGTTCCTGAGAACCGCTTTTAACAACTCGCATGAGTACCCAAGGCAAAATCCTACGGCCGATGATCATCATGGATGCTACGAAACCAACCAAAAGCGTGAGAGTACCCAAAAGCTCAGAGGTCAAAGCTGTTATAGAAAAACTTTGGTTATCTGATAAGGCAGCAATAGATGGCAGCAGCACCAATAAAAGAACAGTCACCACGTCCTGAACAACAAGCCAGCCCACTGCCAGCCGTCCCCTTACGGTTTGAAGAATACCCCTGGCATCGAGTGCTTTAGTCATCACAACCGTTGAAGCACAGGCAAGAGCCACCCCTAGAACAAAAGATCCCGCCAAACTCCAATCCCAAATGAAGTACGCCATGACCGTACCAATTGCTGTCGTTGAGGACATCTGAAGGACAGCCCCTGGCACGGCAACGCCTCTGACTTGAAGAAGATCATTAAGAGAAAAATGTAGTCCTACACCAAACATCAATAAGATGACACCGATCTCGGAGAGTTGAGAGGCAAGTTCCAGATCGCCCGCAAAACCGGGTGTAGTGGGCGCAATACAGACACCGGCTAATAGATAACCAACCAGCGCCGGCATTCTCAGGCGCGCAGCAATGTAACCAAAGATCAATGCGAGAGCAAGTCCCCAGGCAAGCATGGTAATAAGAGCAACCTGATCGGTCATCTTCAAGCCCTTCTTTTAAACGAAATGCGCTGAGTATAAAACTCAAAAACTACAAAAAAATAAACGGTCGAAAGTTGTTACACTTTCGACCGTCATTTAGCTCAAAAAGCTTATTGTCGAACTACTTGGACTGAGCCAAACGTCTCCAGGTGTCAACCACGGTATCCGGGTTCAAAGAGATAGACTCAATACCTTCATCCATCAACCATTGAGCCAAGTCTTCGTGGTCCGAGGGTCCCTGGCCGCAGATACCGACATACTTCCCACGAGCGCGGCATGCACGGATGGCCATTGAAAGCAGAATCTTCACGGCTTCATTGCGTTCATCAAAGCTTGCAGCAACCAAGCCTGAATCGCGGTCCAGACCCAGGGTCAACTGAGTCATATCGTTTGAACCGATGGAGAAACCGTCAAAGTAATCAAGGAACTTATCGGCCAAAACGGCATTGGACGGAATTTCGCACATCATGTTAACGCGCAAACCATTTTCGCCGCGCTTCAAGCCGTTGCGTTCCATAATTTCAATCGTTTGACGGGCTTCATCGAGCGTACGCACAAACGGTACCATCAATTCAACGTTGGTCAAACCCATCGTGTCACGAACAAACTTCATGGCACGGCATTCCATACGGAAGCATTCAGCAAAACTGTTAGCGATGTAGCGAGAAGCACCGCGGAAGCCCAACATCGGATTTTCTTCATCGGGTTCGTAACGGTCGCCACCGATCAACTTACGATATTCATTGCTCTTGAAGTCAGACAAACGAACGATCACTTTCTTCGGCCAGAAAGCCGCGGCAATGGTAGCCACGCCTTCGGCAATCTTCATTTCGAAGAAATCCACCGGGCTCTTGTAGCCGGCGCTTAAGCGCTCGACTGCATCGCGCAGTTCACCGTCCACATTGGGATAGTCCAAAACGACCTTCGGGTGAATACCGATATTGTTGTTGATGATGAATTCAAGACGAGCCAAACCGACACCCTTGTTCGGAATCGATTGGAATTCGAAAGCCAACTGCGGGTTACCCACGTTCATCATGATCTTCACGGGCATTTCAGGCAAAGCGCCGCGCTTAACCTCTTCGACTTGAACTTCTTGACGACCTTCGTAGATCTTACCCGTATCACCTTCTGCGCAAGAGACCGTCACTTCCATGTCTTCAGCTAAGCGTTCGGTTGCATCACCGCAACCCACTACAGCTGGGATACCCAATTCACGGGCAATAATAGCGGCGTGGCAGGTGCGGCCACCGCGGTTAGTGACAATAGCGCTTGCACGCTTCATCACCGGTTCCCAGTTCGGATCGGTCATATCGGTCACTAACACATCACCAGCTTGCACGCGTTCCATTTCACTTGCGTCTTCAACGATGCGAACCGGACCCATACCAATCTTTTGACCAATGGCGCGGCCCGTTACCAAAACGCGACCTTTACTCTTTAAAGTGAAGCGCTGTTGCACATCAGCCGTATTCTGACGGCTCTTGACGGTTTCGGGACGAGCCTGCAAGATGTAGATCTTGCCATCGATACCGTCCTTACCCCATTCAATATCCATCGGACGACCGTAGTGCTTTTCAATAATCGTGGCAAATTTAGCGAGTTCAATAACGTCGTCATCGGTGATAGCAAAATGACGACGATCTTCAGCGCTCACATCCACGGTGCGCACACTACGTCCGCTCTTAGCATCGGTGTCAAATTCCATCTTAATGAGCTTACTGCCCAATGTGCGACGAATAATCGGGAAGTTGCCCGCCGCAAGCATGGGCTTATGCACATAGAATTCGTCGGGGTTCACAGCACCCTGAACCACCGTTTCGCCCAAACCGTAGCTTGCAGTAATAAAGACCACTTGATCGAAACCGCTTTCGGTATCAAGCGTGAACATCACACCGGCAGCCCCCTTATCGGAGCGGCACATACGCTGCACGCCGGCAGACAGAGCGACCTCAGAGTGGGTAAAGCCCTTGTGAACACGATAACTGATGGCGCGATCGTTATACAAAGATGCGAACACCTCGCGCATACGCGAGAGCACCTGATCAATACCGACCACATTCAAATAGGTTTCTTGCTGACCGGCAAAAGAGGCATCAGGCAAGTCTTCCGCAGTTGCAGAAGAACGAACTGCCACACTGATTTCTTCTTGACCATCTTTCAACCAATCATAGAATTCACGAATTTCCTTTTCCAGCTCAGCGGGGAAGGGTGCTTCTTCAATCATCTTGCGAATTTCGGCACCAGCCTGTGCAAGAGCTTTCACATCTTCAACGTTGAGATCCTTCAAACGATCATTAATGCGTTCTTCGAGGTTGTTTTCTGTCAGGAACAAGCGGAACGCTTCAGCAGTCGTGGCGAAACCGTCAGGAACACGAATTCCGGCGCTCGTCAGTTGGCTCAGTAATTCACCCAAAGAGGCGTTTTTACCACCAACGCGATCGACGTCGGTCATACGCAGTTGGCTAAACGGAAATACATAACGACCTTGCGGCATTTTCTTCCCCCAAAAAGGTTTGGATTGTTAGAATAACCGAATTGTAGCGACAACCGATTCATTTCGGGTAATTTTTTAACCTCAGGCCTTTTTTATGTTCAATACTCTTGAAAAAGATGAAAATGCCCGCAAAAGCGGTAAACGTACGGTGTTTATTGTCTCTGACGCCACCGCTATTACCGCTGAAACGCTGGCTCACTCTGTACTGACCCAATTTACTGATCTTCAATACGACCAGGTCCGTATTCCCTTTATTGACACACCCGAGAAAGCTGTGCTTGCGGCTCAGAAGATCAATGATGCCTACATTCAGACGGGAGTTCGCCCTCTTGTTTTCTCAACTTTTGTTGATGTAAACATCCATAAGACTTTCACCGAAAAGTGTCAGGGTTTCCGCATTGAGTTTTTCAGAAGCTTCATTAAGGAAATCGAGCAGGAAACAGGGCTTAAGTCTGCCCACTCCATGGGTCGCAGCCACGTCATTAAAGACGAAGAGCGCTATAACAGGCGTATTGAAGCCATCAACTACAGTCTTGCTCACGATGACGGTCAAATGAATAAGGGGCTCAATGAAGCTGATGTCATTTTGGTGGGTGTGAGTCGCTCAGGCAAAACGCCGACTAGCCTTTTCCTGGCTATGCAATTCGGTGTGAAGGCTGCCAACTATCCTTTAATACCGGAGGATTTTGAGCGCGGAGAACTGCCCGAAGTGCTGCACGACAAACGCGATAAGCTCTTTGGGCTATCGATTTCTCCCGAACGTTTGTCTCAAATTCGCAACGAAAGACGTCCCGGCAGCCGCTATGCATCGTTGGAAAACTGCCGTCAAGAAATCGAAGCAGCCGAAAATATGATGAGACGCGAAGGTATCAAATGGCTCAACTCCACGAGCCGCTCTATTGAAGAAATTTCAGCCACAATTATGGCTGAACTCAATCTTCACAACGCTCATAAGATTGACTAGCCTTACGCACTAATTTAAAAAGCCATTGACCCTCGAAAAAGGATCAATGGCTTTTATTTTTATCTACTCAAATGAAAGTTTTCTTTAAGAATATTAATTAAAAAAAGTTCTTGCCCCAAGTGAAATAAGACACCACAATAAAAAGCACTGAGAGCGGGATTTGGGCCCAGAGCACGGGCTTTAGAGTTTTAAAGAAATCACTCTTGAAGTAATCAACCGTAATAGTAAGGCAGAGGTGCGTAGGCGTAATCATTTGGCCTGCAACACCAAAGACCATAGCCACCCCCACTAGATCCAAGTCTCCCATGGACAGCCCTGCCACAATCGGCATCATGATAGCGACATGCCCCTGAGAGATACCGGTCAACAGACCAATGATAAAACTCAAGACACCAATGATCACAGGCACGGGCAAAGGTGATGCCTCAAAAGCCGCCACCAGTTGAGCCAGCACACCTGTTTTATCCAAAAGTGCGATAAAGAGCAAAATGCAGATGACGTTGGCAAACATTTTGTAATCAAGTGCACCGATAAAAATCTCTTTCACACTTACGTAGCGGTTAAAGGCCATCAGAACCGGAATCATTGCAACCACAACAATGACCATGGAGACAGAAGCCTGAAGACCGAAGGCCACCATCAAAACGACGTTGGCTATCACAGGCGTTAAGGCTAAAACAAAATCAAGATTATGGCGTTTGGCCTCTTCAGCCGAGACAACTTTTTCAGTATTCTCGGTTTGCTTTAACCCTCTAACCATCACGATCCAACCTAAAAGGAAAGCCGCAACGGTAAGCCAACCCAGATGCACAATCAGATCACCGATTTTGACCCCTGCAATACCACAAGCCAAAATCATGCCCGGCACCAAAGGGCTAGAGAATTCAAAAATATGTCTGAACCAAAAATTAATGGCAGCTTTATCTTCAGGCTTGGCTGCAAAACCTTTGGAAGCTTCTTCAACGATGGGAGCCGAAAAACGAGCACCCCCAATTGAAGGCAAAAGTCCTAAAAAAGCCGGCATTACCGCCAAGGTAAAGCGGCGGCTTGAGAACATCCTAGAAAGTGCCTCCACCATGCCTGCGAGGCATCCACTTTTACGAAGTTCAATTTCCAAACAGATCACCAGGTAAAGTGCAAAGACCAAATCGTAATTTCTTGGCAGGCTCAGCATTTGCGTAACTGCTCCCGTGAGCTCTGTGACGCTAGGATCAGTGCATAGCCAGATAAAGAGACCACCCGTCAAAATAGCTATACCGATCGGTTGGCGACGACGCAACAAAAATAACGTGATAAGCATCGCAACCGTAATGATGAGGAAGATCATGGTGCTTCTTTCTTACTTAGTGTGACAAAACTAGCAAATGCTACTCGTTTTGAAAAAACTCTTAAAATTATTTATTTGTTATTATTGTCTAAATTCATATAGTTAAATAATTATTAAGAAGGTATTTCCAATATATTGAGGTACGAAAGAACACATTGTCTCCTGACATAAGCATTTCTACCTAGATTAATAATCTTTAATTTTTTTAAACCCCTACAATAAATTAAATACAAATTATTTATTAAGGAATCCGACATGGCTTTCAAACAATCTTTTATTCAATCGGCCGTGTCAATGGCCTTTTGTGGTTTAGCTTTTCCTGCTCTTGCAACAGATATCCATTCACTAGACGAATTCGGTGGTTATTTCTTTAATTCCGCTTGGGGAGTTCCTGTAGTTGAAGTCGATGATAAGTTTCAAAACAATGACTTTAATGTAGAGCTCAACGCAAATGAACCTCTCATCGGGCTTCACCTATATGCCGCTTACAGTAACCAAAAGGGAGTCACTCCCGTAGAAAATAATCGATTAGTTTGGTCAAACGGTCAAATTGGCACAAAAGAACATCCCACAGATGCCTATTTGTACGTTGCTTATGCTGATGAGGCAGACCTCAGAAACAATCATCTAGAAGTCAGAGATGGAGTGTTTTATCAAAGTCCGAAAGACATCCAAGAGATGCAATCCTTTGGAAAACTTGTTGCCGCAGGAGCTACGAACGGTGATATGTATGACAATTCCATCAAAATTACTGGCGGACAGTTTTTCAGCAATTTCGAGGTAACGGCAGCTTATTCCAATCAGCGCAGCACCCGTTTTCAAACAGCAAAAAATAACAGTGTTCTCATTGAAGGAGCAGATGTTCAATTTTTGCCTTATGAAGAATTTACACAGGAAAATTACAAGGAAGTTGGCGAAGTTGCGGCAGCAGTTTATGGAGCCAATGTGGAATACGGTCAGGCTTTTGACAATAGCGTTACAATTAAAAATTTACAGAAAAGCGCTTTTTCACAGCTTGTAGGCGCCTTTTCCGATAGCGGCAACGCCCAAGGCAATAGTGTAACCATCGAAAATAGCAAATATATTGCTGTGCGATCCGTATTAGGTGCGCAGTCGGCAAGCTACGATGATGTTGCAGACGTCTCATCCAATAACGTCACAATTGACAATTCTGAACTTTATTTCGGTTATATTGCCACGGGTGAAAATAATGCCGGTAGCGTTAGAAACGGCCGTATTGTTATTCGCAATTCCCATTTAAAACCCATTCACTTTTTTACCGGTGAAGACGAAATTTTGATCGGAAATGTTTCATACATTTCTGGAGGCATTGCTGAGGGGGAAGCTGGCAACTATGAAGTAGCTGGCAACACAATCGAACTCATTGACTCTGCTCTTGACGTAGAACCTTGGGGACAAGTACAAGTTATCGCTGGCGGCAGTACTTGGACAGGTATTGACGTGCATGACAATACGATAATTTTGAATTCAAGCAGTGATGACTTTAATGACTTAGCTTATAGCAAGGTGGATTTTTACGGAGCACGCACCTTTGCCCGTTCTTACAACAACTCGTTGGTCTTGGATCATTGGTCGGGATCAGTAGGCTCAGTACAAAATTTCGATACGATCGCCTTCAGAGACTTTAAATGGGAAAGCGGGAAAGTGCTTCTGTACGTTAACGGACAAGCAGCCATTTCTTCCTCAAAATTGGATGTAAACCCGGCAACGATTCGTTTTGATGGAAAACTAGAAAATCACTTCGGAGAAAAAGTCGTTTTAATTAAAACCGCTGGCTCAATGGAATTTAACCCTTCCTATGACACAGGTGTCAGTATTGCGATTCCCTCAAGTCTTACTGAAGATTCAAAAGGCGTAATTGTCAATAATCGAGATGACAACAGCGTGGAATTTAAGCTTGAAGGCACGGTCCCCAGCCGTCAGCTTGAGCTTGTTTCCAATAACCGCAACATGGGGCTCTTTTTTGTCAATCACGGCGCTGAGCTCATTTTGGATAATTTGGACGCTACTCAAACTGAATATCAAAGAGGTCTGAGAACATTTGCCTCCGTTGACGGTGTACATAGTAACTACAGCACGCGAGGACACATTGACGTGCACGGATTTACAGCGGCTGCAGGCGTTGCCAACACTATGTTGCTAAACGGCACTCCCCTACTTTTAAATCTTTTTGTTGAAACCGGCGAAGGCGACTACACAGAAAAAATGTCTTACTTGGGACTTCAAAGGCGCTTTAGCGGTGATGTGCGTTATTACGGCGCAGGACTATCGGCTCGTCTGCAAAATGATGAGGGATGGTATGCTGAAGGTTCTTTAAGAGCTGGGAAAATCAAAACACAAGTCAAACGTGGTCTCATTGACGGCGACGGGCTCGCGCACGGCTATGACATTAAAAGCGACTACTGGGGAGCACACATTGGTTTTGGGCATGTCTCAGAATGGGGTGAAGGTAATAAGCTTGACCTGTTTGCGAAGTATTTCTATACCTATCTTCCCAGCGACTCAGCCGACATTGATGCCGATGGCGTAACTAACCGCTTTAACTTTGACAGTGTCTCAAGTTCTCGCGTGCGAGTGGGCGGCAGAGTGTATTTCCCGCTTCAGAAGGGGCTTTGGACCTATACGGGGCTTGCCTATCAGTATGACTTCACGCCTGAGGTTTCGATAGACGTTAACGGAGAAAAAATTGCCAATGGAGCTAGCATGCGAGGTTCAATGGGAATCGGCTCATTAGGACTGCGCTACCAGTCTGAGGACTCTCCGTGGATCGCTGACTTAAAAGTGAGAGGTTACGTTGGTCAACGAGAAGGTGTAAGCGGAAAACTTCAAGTTCAATACCGCTTCTAAAATAAAATTTGCGCCCCGATTTTCGGGGCGCATTCTTTGCCAGTTAAACAATGATATTCATGACAGCTAAGGCGGCAAAAGCCAACACAATCGGAATCAACATAATGACGTAGAGCATCTGATCTTTGATGCCGATCACACCTAAACAACGTCCCATATACTGAAGTTGACCGCCCATGATAAATATGGAAGGCAAAATGATCGCAGCATCATGACCGTCCATAATGCCCTGACTCATGAAAGCAAGCAACACACCAATGCCGCCACCGCTAGAAAGCCATGCACTCATCAAAACCATCGCACTTTCACCCGGTAGTCCGAACAAAGACATAATAGGTTCAAAAGCCATTCCGATGTAATTGAGCAATCCTGTAACATTGAGCACTTTAATCAAAACAAACGCCATTACCAAGTTAGGCAGCATGGATTTTGTTGCTAATTCCCAGCCTTGTCGGGCACCTGTTACAAACACTTCGGTCATCAGGGGTTTTTGTGTGGTTGAAGCTGTCATGATTAATTCCTTTCAATACTGATTGTTACAGGGCTAACTGCGGGAGATGATTCACTTCTTTTTTCCCGAAGCGCCATACGGGCTTGAATAAGACGCATAATGTTGGCGCCGATCACTTTGGCAACCAAAAGAACTGCAAGACCAGTTCCCATCGAAAGCGGAACAGCACCTGTGCCGTCAGGATTGGTAAAAGCCAACACTGCAGCACTGAATGTGACGAAGTTTGTAATCGGGGCACAAGCAACCATTTGGAAAGCAGAAAAATTATTGATTTCTTTGTAGTTGAGCGCTCCTGAATCTTTTAGCTGACGCGTTAGGGCTGCACCGCCGTCGGTTGATTGCAAACAAGCGATCAAAGCGAGTGTTGCAGTACCCGGGACTCCGATCAGGAAACGAAGAATCGGAGACAAAAGCTGTTTTGCAGCACGCAGTGCGCCGTAATGTTCAAACACTGAAATCATGCCCATTGCAAGCATCACACCCGGCACAATCATGGAAATCGCCATCATGAAGCCGTCAATGGCACCAGAACCTCCGACACCGCGCATAGTGGTCAATGTCGTTGCAATGCCTTCTTCCGTTTGAGCGACCTTACCGACTACTTTTCCTGCACTACCCATTAAGGTCGTGAAATCCAAAAAACTCCAAAAGTAAGCACTACCTGCTGCTACTCCAGAGAAGAAAATAATGGCTAAAAAAAGCGATATGTAACAGCCTATTGTCACTTTTTCATCATGATTTGGGAGATTCTTATTTGACATACCATTTATCCTTTAAAAAAATCAAAAAGCGTTCAATCAAAAATATTGCTTTCAATAAAACGGCGGGCCGATCTGTCTCTTTTTGAGAATGAGGCAAGCTCTGGAACTGACTATGCAGAAGTGGGCCTTTGTTAGGCACAAGGCATCAATGTGGCAACATGAACTTTTCTTTTCAGCTTTTGTTCGATTTAACGGCTTCATAGCAACTTCCTAATAATTTTGTTTTGAATGAGACCAAATACACTTTGACTGTGATAGATAGATTTTCAGTAAGGGTGTTTAGGCCATTGAGATGGTTTCTTAAAAGAAACCGGTCAATTTTTAGCAATATCGATAGCTAAAAACGACAAACACAGGAAGCGGGAAACGAGAAAATCGTTCCCCGATGCTAAAGCTGAAAAAAATAGCCTTACGAGAAACACTCGAAAGGCTGATGGGTTTAACGGAAGAGATCGCACAAGAAGACTGGCAAGCAGTGCCTGTCAATTCTTCATGAAGTGTATCTAAACGCTTACTGTCGAGCATTTTAGAAGCGATCCCATTTAAAAATTAAGGAGTTGCATTGATTTTCACTCGAAAAGAGTCTTTAAGCAATGAGTAGTTCTGCTTATTTTGAGACTTCTCTACGAAAAATATCCTAGAAATTAATCTCTTGCTTGCTCTCTAACAGAACTACTTTTGAGTGACTAAAATCAATAGTGCCAAACTGTACCTATGAGCTAAAAAGTTCGACCGATCGCTTTTGCATACGCTCGGCAGAGAATCAAAGAGACCAATAGAGACAATTAGAGACTAGGAGAAATGCTCCAATCTCCAGTAATTGCAGGGGTTGTATGAGACTTAAAGAGAAAGCCTGAGAATCACTGAGACTCTCAGGCTTTAGCTTTTTGGTGGCCGAGACGGGAATCGAACCCGTACGCCGTTTTAATTGGCGGCGGATTTTAAGTCCGCTACGTCTACCAATTCCGTCACTCGGCCTGCCAAACTGGTGAAAAATAAGCCAACACAAGGTCGGCTTACTTTTGTGAATCTGGAGCGGGAAACGAGTCTCGAACTCGCGACCTCAACCTTGGCAAGGTTGCGCTCTACCAACTGAGCTATTCCCGCATTTCGACTCCCCACAAAAGAAGCTGGAGGCGCGAAGCGGAGTCGAACCGCTCTATACGGATTTGCAATCCGCTGCATAGCCGCTTTGCTATCGCGCCATCACACTCATATAAGAGGATGGAGCGGGAAACGAGTCTCGAACTCGCGACCTCAACCTTGGCAAGGTTGCGCTCTACCAACTGAGCTATTCCCGCGTCGAAGAATTCCGTATTTTAATGAAGAAGTGCCTGTTGTCAAGTTTTTAATCTAAAAGCGGTTGAACTATTCAACAAGCTAAAACAAATTTCGATTTTCAATCAGATTTAATAATTTAGATTTCAATAGGTTTTGCAAAGATACTAAATAAAATTCGAACTCTATAATCGGCCTCTGTAATTTAAATGTTTATAAATTGAAGAAAACTTAGGTTCGGCTAAGTTTCCCCTATTTGTTCTCTAAGTTTTCTCTTCTAAACTACGAATCAACTAAAAAAGAATGATTAAATAGGAGATTCGATATGTTGAAGAAAATCACGTTAGCTTCTGCTCTTTGTGCCTTGGCTATTCCGTTTGCTGCACTGGCAGCCGGTCCCACCGGTTTTTCTGGTCAAGAGCGCCCCGGTGCTCCTCAAGGCTTCACGCATGAAAAAATGGCTTCTATCGCTCAATTAAAGAGTAAGGCCAAAGACGATCAGATCGTCGTGATCGACGGTCGCTTTACAAAGCAATTAGAAAAAGACAAGTACGAATTTACTGATGCCAAGGGTGACACGATCGTGGTTGACTTGGATGATGATATGAACTGGTCACACGTCAAAAAAGACGCTTTGATGGAATTGACAGCTGAAGTTGATAAAGACTTCACTTCTACCAAGCTGGATGCACTGGAGGCTAAACTAATCAAGTAGCATTCCAATCCACACAAATGCAAAAAGGAGGCGGCTGCCTCCTTTTTTGTTTGTCTGTATTTGACTCAACTATGCCTGTTGCGGCGTACGTTTATTGCCCATCAAGTGAAGAGTCACCACCAAACCGATTAAAACGGCGAAGGAAACAAGCAAGCTCACGTAAACATTAGCATTAGTCAAACCAGCCGCAATGTAGCCCGCGAAACTAGAAATAGCAGCAACCCAGGCATACGGCAACTGAGTCGCGACGTGTTCAATATGCGAACAACCCGCGCCAGCCGATGACAGAATTGTTGTATCGGAAATTGGCGAGCAGTGATCACCGAAAACGGAGCCTGCCAAAGTAGCAGCAAGGGAAACAACTACAAGGTTCGGATCCAGGGCTTGAGCCACCGGCACAATGATCGGAATCAAAATACCGAATGTACCCCATGCCGTACCGGTTGAGAAAGATAAAAATGCTGCTAAAGCAAAGACTGCAGCAGGCAACCACATGGCAGAGAAGCCGCCCGAAGTCACGAGCGATTCAACAAAAAGCGGTGTTTGAAGCAAATCACGGCAAACACCAGAAATTGTCCAGGCCAAGACCAAAATAATGTTGGCAGGCAACATCATTTTCATCCCTTCAACCGAGCCGTCCATGAAGTCGCGGAAAGAGACCACCTGGCGCGGAATAAAGAGCAAGAAAGCGACTACCAATGCACCAAAAGATGCCCATACCAAAGCCTCTGAAGCCGTACTATTACCCAAAGAAGAAGCAAAGCTATGGTAAGCAGGATCGTCTCCCCAGTAGCCACCAGAATACATAAGGCTTAAGACAGCAAATACAATTAAGGCTCCGATCGGTATCACCATGTCCCAAATCGTTCCCTTTTCACTCACGCGCATTTGATCGGTGGCCGTTTCAGTGCTGCCGACATCACCCAGCTCGGCTCGCTCTTCTGCGCGCCTCATCGGTCCGAAATCCAGACGGAATAGGCACAGAATAAAAACAAGACCTATACAGGTAAGAGCGTAGAAGTTATACGGAATAGTTGAAACAAAAGCCGCAAAGTCACTTTCAAAGGCACCGGTAGACTTTAAGCTACTGCCCACGGCTGCAGCCCAAGACGAAATCGGGGCAATAATACAAACCGGAGCGGCCATCGAGTCAATAATGTAGGCAAGTTTTGCACGGGAGACACGATAGGTATCGGTGACTGGACGCATCACAGTGCCCACAGTGAGGCAATTAAAATAGTCATCGATGAAAATAAAGGCACCCAGGCCGCCCGAGGCTAAAAGCGAAGCACGGCGGCTGCGGATTTTGCGAATAGCCCAATCACCGTAGGCACGACTGCCGCCAGCCATACTGATGACATAGACCAAAGCCCCTAACATGGTACAGAACATCAAGATGTTGAAATCCACCTTGGTGCTCATTAACTTAAAAGTTGTCTGAACCGTTCCCATCACAAGATTGGAGTGGTCCATGCCAACCGAATAAATCAAAGTACCGGACAAAATGCCGATTAAAAGCGATGAAATCACCTCTTTGGTACACAATGCCAGCACAATGGCAATGACCGGAGGCAAAATCGAAAGCCAGCCTGCGTTAAACGGATCCATCGTTCGGAGTCCTCAAATGTCAAAAATAGAATTAATCATTGTAACAAATGATAACTAATTTGGAACGCTTAACTTGTTGAAATTCTCAAGAAAAATCTGAATTCAGTGTGCAAAAACGTCTTGTACAAACAAAAAACTCGGTGCTAACCGAGTTTTTGAGCTTTTTAAAAAACTTAACGTTCTAAGAAATTATCTGTCCTGTTTCGTAGTCGGTTCAGAACTTAAGTAAGGACCAGCAGCTCTTAGATAAACGACCATGGAGTAGATTGTCAAAATTGCTGCAACATAAATCAAGATAGTACCGAGCCAAGCCATAGAGATGCCGAAAACTGTTTCATGGAATAAGAGCATAGGAATAGCCACCATCTGAGCGATCGCCTTAATTTTCCCATACCAATTGACTTTCACGCGCGCTGCGGCTCCCACTTTAGCCATCCATTCACGCAAAGCGGTCACCGTGATTTCTCGTCCAATGATAATGAGGGCCACAAGCATATCTACTCGATGAAAATCCAGTAAAACGATAAGCGCTGCGCAAACCATGAGTTTATCGGCTGAAGTATCCAAAAAAGCACCGATTGCGCTTTCCATGTTGTAGCGTCTGGCGAAGTAGCCGTCAAAAGCATCAGTTAAAGCCGCAATGATAAAAATCACTGTTGCCCAAACGTTTTGCATAAAAGGCGAAAGAATTTGATCCGGAATATAAAAAACCCCGATGATTAAAGGAATCAGCGCAATACGCGCCCATGTCAAAATCATCGGCACATTGACCGGTAATGGTTTACGACTCATTTGTGTTTTGTAAAGCTTTAGGTGCCTGCCCGTGTAACTGAAGATAGATTCGCTCGGCAAGCTTGCGCGATATCCCCTCGATTGTAGCAATATCTTCGATGCTTGCGTTCTTTAATCCACGCATTCCACCGAAGCGGCTCAATAATTTTTGTCTTCTTTTTGGTCCAATCCCCTCAAAATCTTCCAATCTTGAAGTATTGCGGGCTTTGGCTCGTTTAGCCCTCATTCCTGTAATAGCAAAGCGATGAGCCTCATCTCGAATCTCCGCCACTAGCATCAAAGCCTGAGATTCACGGCCTAGCACCAAAGGCTCTCTGGTTTCATCGGCAAAAATAAGAGTTTCAAGTCCTACTTTGCGCCCTTCACCTTTGGCCACACCGACAATGACCGAGGTATCAAGGCCCAATTCAGTGAAAACATCTTTTGCCATTTTCACCTGGCCTTTACCACCGTCGATTAGGACCACTGTCGGAAGTTGTGCTTCGCCGCGGCTAACCGGCATATAGCGTCGTTCGATCACCTGACGCATAGCCGCATAATCGTCTCCTGGCTCAATGCCCGTAATATTAAAGCGGCGGTAGAGATTGTGCGCCATGCCAGCTCCCTCGTAGACGACGCACGAAGCCTGCGTTGCTTCACCTGAGGTATGACTGATATCAAAGCACTCCAGTCGCACCTTCATCCAGTCATCATTGGGAACAGTAATTTCAAGTACCTCACAAAGCTCTTTGAGGCGCGAGAGCTGAGAGCCTTCCAGTGCCACATGGCGAGCAAGTGCAATATCGGCATTGGTTTTACACATGTTGAGCCACTCACGGCGAACACCTACGGGTGAGTGAACAACCGTAACTCTTCGCTCCGACAATTCAGAAAGTACGCTTTCCAACTCTTCTTTTTCTGCCTGAACATCGGTAATGATGAGTGTCGGCACCGGCATCGTTTCGTAATGCTGACTCACAAAGGCTTCAAACACCTCGACTTTGTCCACGCTCTGTCCTTTGGGAACACTCGGGAAATAGGCCCTGTCGCCCAAATGACGAGAGCCTCTCACCATCGCAAGATTCACGCAGACCTGATTGCCTTGCGCCGCCACAGTGATAATGTCAGCGTCAACGTCCGCGCCCGTTGTCTCTACTGTTTGCTTATGCAGTACGTTTGATAAAGCTGCAATCTGATCACGCACGGCAGCGGCTTTTTCAAATTCTAGTTGATCAGAATAGCGCAGCATACGACTCTGAAGTTCACCCATCAAATCTTCTGACTTCCCATCTAAAAACTGTTCGGCACGTGCTACGTCACGCGCATAATCCTCTTGGCTTATTGCACCGACACAAGGGCCGGAGCAACGTCCGATTTGCGCAAGCAGACACACACGTGAGCGATTTTTAAAAACCGCAGCTTCGCATGTTCTCAACCTAAAGACTTTCTGCAGTATTTGAATAGCTTCTTTGACACTCTGAGAATTAGGATAGGGACCGTAAAAACGACTTTTCTTATCTACCCCTCCCCGATAGTAAGAGACTCTCGGGAACTCTTCACCGCTGATTTTCAAATAGGGATAGCTTTTGTCATCGCGAAACAAAATGTTGTATTTGGGTGAAAGAGTCTTAATGAGATTGTTTTCAAGTAATAGTGCTTCAGCCTCAGAGCGAGTAACAGTCGTTTCCATTCGAGCAATTTGAGAAACCATGATCGCAATGCGGGGACTTAAATCATTTTTCTGAAAATAACTGGAAACTCTTCTCTTTAAGTCTCGCGCTTTGCCCACATAAAGGCAATTACCTGCTTCGTCAAAATAGCGGTATACACCGGGCAGTCCCGGCAAATTCTGCAAAATTGGTTTGGCATCAAACGCCATTTTTGTTCTCGCTTCGCTTACACTCTCATTTAAATTTTGAACATTTTAATTGTTTATGCACCAGTCGCAATCACCTCTTATTGATATCTTTTGCCGAGTTATTGACAATTTCGGTGACGCGGGCGTCATGTGGCGCCTGGCGCGAGCCATGCGTGCGAAGAGTTATCGTGTGCGGTTAATTATTGACGATCCGCAAACTTTGACCTTTTTGGCAGGCGTCAGTCAAAACAGCCCAACAGAAAAAATCGGAATTGATGAAGGCATTGAAGTCGTTCGTTGGGAAAAAAGCTGGGACAGTGGCTATTGTCCGCTCGAGTCAGCTGATGTCGTGATCGAGGGTTTTGCCTGCAGGCTGCCCCCTGGCTATGAAGAGCTAATGAGAAAAAGCCGTCCAAAGTGGTTCAATATTGATTACTTCAGTGCTGAAAGCTGGATTGAAGACTGTCACCTGGTGCCCTCCATTGATCCGACTTCCGGGTTAGTTAAAATTAATTATTTTCCCGGTGTGACAGCACGTTCCGGCGGTCTTGTAATTGAAAAGGACTACGAAGAAAGAAAAGCCTCTTTTACTTTATCGCACCCTGCAAAATCATCAGGATTACGAATTTTCTTTTTTGCCTATCCTTACGGTCCTATTAAAGAACTGGCTACCGCAATAAAGGCTTTAAACATCCCTATTGAACTCAACCTCAGTCAATGTGAGGCTTCACACCTTTTGAGTAAATCCGACGCAATTAAAAGCGCGCCTTGGGTTCGCGTAAAAAATCTGCCTTTTACGGCTCAAAAAGATTTTGACCAGTTACTTTGGAACAGTGATATTGCTTTTGTACGCGGAGAAGACAGTGCCGCGCGAGCCATGATTGCAGGTGTTCCTTTTATTTGGCATATCTATCACCAAGACGATGATGTTCATATGGTGAAATTAAAAGCACTTCAAAACCGTCTCAAACCCTACTTTGAAGATGAGTCAGTATTTGATATATGGTGCTCGGTTCAAGAAAGCTACAACAAAGGGGATTTTGACCAGGAGCTTTTCAAAGCCCTAGTTAAAGCTTTAACTCAATGGAACAAAGCGGTAAAAAGCTTTGGCAGTGACCTCAGGTCTTTAGGGTCTCTAAGCGACAAACTTTCCGATTTGATTAAAAATGGCTAAAATAACGCGTTTTCGCATTTAGGCGAAAAGAGAAACGTTTCTTTGGGGATTGCCCCTTATATCAATTTTTGTGAATTCGCGATACCAATGATCACCCGGGTCGCTCCCGAGCGTGTGAGGACGGGATTGAGGATTCAAAGAGGAAGAAAACAAGATGAAAATCGCACAAGAACTGCGCGCCGGCAACGTAGTGATGATCGGCAAGGATCCGATGGTTGTGTTGAAGGCTGAATACTCCAAGAGCGGCCGTAACGCCTCCGTGGTCAAGATGAAGTTGAAAAACTTGCTCACCGGTGCTGGTACGGAAACGGTTTATCGCGCTGACGATAAGTTTGAAGACCTCGTGCTCGACCGCAAGGAAGTCACCTACAGCTACTTCTCCGATCCGCACTATGTTTGGATGGACGCCGACTACAACCAATACGAAGTTGAAGCCGACGTAATGGAAGATGCTTTGAAGTACCTTGAAGACGGCATGCCCGCTGAAGTCGTGTTCTACGAAGGCCGTGCCATCAGCGTCGAATTGCCCACGATTCTCGTGCGTGAAGTTGAATACACGGAACCGGCTGTCAAGGGTGATACCTCCGGCAAGGTGATGAAGCCTGCACGTCTGACGACGGGTTATGTCCTTCAAGTGCCTGCTTTCGTTGAAACGGGCGACAAGATTGAAGTGGATACCCGCACGGGCGAATATCGCTCCCGCGTGAAGTAATTCACAGAAATCTCAAAATGATTTCAACCCTCGGAAAAATTCTCTTTCCGGGGGTTTATTTTTGCCTTTCCTATATCTCCGAAAGGATTAGGAAATCTCACAATTCGTTTCGCTACAATTGACCTGTTATTGAATACAGAAATTGTACGAACACGTTATGCGATTACTCAATTTCGGCTCGATCAATATCGACTACGTCTATCGGGTAGATCATTTTCTTCGGGGTGGAGAAACGCTTGAAGCGGCCGATCGTACCATTTTTATGGGCGGCAAAGGCCTCAATCAATCGGTTGCTGCCGTCAGAGGCGGAGTGACACTTGCGCACTGCGGTGTTTTGGGCGCCGACGGTCATTTCCTCTACGACTTTATGAGGCAAGCGGGCATCGATGTTCGGTTTCTCAAAATCGATGAAAACGCTGCCACGGGTCACACCGTCATTCAGGTGACGCCTGAAGCGGAAAACGCCATTTTATATTTTGCGGGGACCAATCACGCGCTCACCTCAGAACTCATTAAAGAAGCGCTTGATGATTTGGATGCCGGCGACATGGTTCTCATGCAAAATGAGGTAAACGGCGTTGATGAGATTTTGCGTGAAGCCAAAAAGAGAAATCTTTTTACCGTCTTTAATCCCGCCCCCTACTCTCCTTCTGTTTTAAGTTATCCCCTTGAATGCGTTGATGTACTGATTGTCAATGAAACGGAAGCGCAAGGAATTTCCGGCTGCAATGAAACTGATCCCGAGCGTTTGCTCTCGGCTCTTCGCAAACAATTCGAAAATGCCCTCATCTTTTTAACACTGGGCCGAAGAGGGATGATCTGCTCTTTTCCTCAAAGTCCTCAAAATATCCTTCACTTTAAGGCCTACTCGGTCAACGCCGTAGATACGACCGGCGCAGGAGATACTTTTGTGGGCTACGCCATAAGAGCCCTCATGGATTACTTTGTCAGAAAAGACATTGCCTCCTTTAGACGCCTCATTGAAGAAGCGATGCTCGCAGCTGCGGTGAGCGTCACAAGACGCGGGGCAGTAGCCTCTATTCCGACTCTTCAGGAACTCTCCGAATTTAACTTAAAGAAAGTTCATTGATATGGAAAAGAAAAAAATCATTATTGACTGTGACCCTGGCTATGATGATGCCGTAGCTTTGTTGCTGGCAGCAGGTCACCCAGACATCGAAGTCTTAGGCATTACGACCGTTGCCGGCAATCAGACGCTCGAAAAGGTCACTCGCAATGCGTTAAGAATTGCCAAACTAGTCCACTTGGATCATGTCCCTGTAGCAGCCGGAGCCGAACGGCCGCTTTTGCGCGAGCAAATTGTGCCCGCAGCCTACATCCACGGAGAGTCAGGACTTGACGGAACCACACTGCCTGAAGCGGATTTTAAAGTGGATCGCCGACACGCAGCTCAGTTTATTGTGGATACTATTATGAGTGAGCCTGCCAAAACGGTAACACTAGTACCTATCGGACCACTCACGAATATTGCTTTGGCCGCAAGACTGCAACCAAAGATTATTGATCGAGTCAAAGAAGTGGTTCTGATGGGTGGCGGCGCTCACATCGGTAACGTTAAACCAATGGCTGAATTCAATATCGAAAACGATCCTGAGGCGGCACACATTGTGTTTGAAGAAAAGTGGCCGATCGTCATGATCGGACTTGACTTAACGTATCAGGCTCTAGCCACTAAGGCGGTTAAAGAAAAAGTAGCCTCTATGCAAACGCCTGCTGCAGTCTTTTTAGGACAAGTTTTAACACGCTTTTCTGAAAACTATAAACGCTCAAAAGGCTTTGATGAGCCTCCTGTGCACGATCCTTGCGCAGTTGCCTACGTAATTGATCCATCGATTATTGAGACAGAAACTGCTCCCGTGCACGTGGAATATCGAGGGCTTTATACAAGCGGCATGACCGTTGCAGACTTCAGGCGAAAAGCCCCTGAAGATTGTCACACCAAAGTGGCTCTGAAACTTGATCAGAATCGTTTCTGGAATTTGATTTTTGAAGCGCTGCAGCATCTTTGAGGTCAGTATGGATGAGGTCAAACCCAAAGTACACCCCGAAAGGCTTGAAAGCGGCGCCCTAAAACATGAAGCAAAGCTTCTTTCTGCGATGGTGCATGACTACTGCAGGCGCCATCACGGAGGTGAGTCGCTGTGTGAAGACTGCAAAACGTTTCTCACCTATGCCTTAACGCGTCTTGCCTGCTGCCCTTTCGGGCAGAAAAAGCCCACGTGCCTGAAATGCAAAATTCACTGCTATCGGGCTCAGGAAAAAGAAACGGCACGCGTTATCATGCGTGAAGAAGGTCCGAGGATGCTTTTGAAGCACCCGATTCTCACAGCAGAGCACCTTATTAAAAATACTCAAGAGGCACCGGATAAACCCCGCAATCCACGTGCCAAAAAGGCAAACACTTAAAAAATTGAGAAAGGAATAAGAACATGCCCATGAAAGCAAAGTTAAAAAATTCCTTGGAAAGCCTCAAAAATGAGCTCAAAGAAAAACATGAAAAGCTCAGCAAAGATTGGGAAGTCACCAAGCGTGAGCTGATGGCCCGACAGAAGCTTTTCAGTCGGGAAATTAAAGCTAAGCAAGATGAATTTTTAATTGAATGGGACGACGTTCAGGATCGTTATAAAGATAAGCTTGATCAGTGGCTCGATCGCTTTGACATTGATGAGCTGCAAACGATGATTGACCGGTACAAAGAAGAAAATGAACCGGTTGAGCCCATTGGTGAAAACGATGTGTTGAGAATGTTGCCTGTTCCTAAAAAATTAGAGATGACTCTTCAAGAAGCGCTTGAAAAAAGGTGCACAAACAGAGACTTCTCAGGCGAACCTATCGCCGAAGATAAAGTCTCGGCACTGCTTTGGGCCGCAAGCGGCATCAATCGCCGTAAAAAACTCAAACGTACCACGCCCTCTGCCTTTAATTGGCAGGACGTGAGCATTTACGTCGTTCAGGGCAACGGTATTTGGAAGTATTTGCCTAAGCGCCATGCACTCTTATTTATTGAGGGCAAAGATCAGCGGGAAAATTTCGGTGAAATCAAAACCTGGATGAAACTTGCAAGTCAGCACTTGGTCTTTGTCTCTGACGGACGCAAGACCGATACGCTTTCAGCCAGATTCGTTGAAAAGACTTTTAAAGTGGATTTCTCTCAAGGTGAGTTGAATGACCGTGCCCGCGCTATCAACGCCGGTGTCATGGTGCAGTCTGTTTATCTTGCTGCCGCCGCACTGGGTCTGGGCTGCACGTGCCGCATTATTGTCAATGACCTGAAGGCCAGACAATTATTGAAACTCACGCCAGAGGAAAAAATCATTGCCGTGTGCTCCGTCGGAGAACATCCGGCTTCAATTTTTGATCACGTGATTTGACAAAGTTCTCTGAGGTACGTATTATTACGTCCTCGCGCGCCGGTAGCTCAGTTGGATAGAGTACCTGGCTACGAACCAGGGGGTCGCGGGTTCGAATCCTACCCGGCGCACCAAATTTCTGAGGGGAAGTCAAAAGCTTCCCCTCTTTTCGTTTGTAACGCTACATCTATCTTCACTATTTTCTAACAAACCATCTCATACACAATTTGAAAGTTTTACAATACAATATTAGTTGACATATACAACTATATTAATTGATATTATCAATTATATTGGAGGTTTATTAAATGAGTTGTGATAGAGAACTGACGCAAAAGATCAGACTATTTAATCGAACCTACACCAACGTGTTAGGTCTATTGGACCATCATCTTTTAGGAGGCGAACACTCTTTGGCTGAGGTTCGAATCCTCTTTGAACTCAGTCACAGAGCACTCTGTACAGCAACCGAACTCAGTAAATGCCTTTTGATGGATAAGGGGTATTTAAGCCGCATTCTTACTAAGCTCGTCAAGGAAGACTTAATTTATAAAAGTCCCTCAACCGAAGATAAACGCATACAGCTATTGGACATGACAGCGAAAGGTTCAGCTTATATCGCTGAAATGGATAGCCGCTCCAATAAGCAAATTCTCAGTCTCATTGAGCCATTGAGTAAAGAAAATAAAGAAAAGCTCTTTAAGAGCATCTCCTCGGTGCAGCGCATCATTACCCAAGAACCTTTAGATAAAAAGAAAGTCACTATCAGACACAATATCAAGCCAGGCGATATGGGGCAGATTATCAGCATGCACGGCCGTCTTTATGCACAGGAATTTGGCTATGGATTGTCTTTTGAGGGTTATGTTGCTGAAACATTTTTTGAATTCATTAACCACTACGATCCTATCAATGATCGAATATGGATCGCAGAGTATGAGCGAGAGTTAATCGGTACTATTGCCGTAGTCGGTAAAGGTGAAACTGCTCTGCTTCGCTGGTTTTTGCTTGATCCAGCCTTCAGAGGGCTGGGGCTTGGCAAGCAACTCATAAACGATGCCATTGACTATTGTAAAAATAAGGGCTTTAAAAATATTGAGCTAGGTACAGCGGGCGACTTAAAAGCTGCTTTGTCTCTGTACAAAAAATTGGGATTTGAGATCATTTCCCAGAGCGAAAACCATCAATGGAGAAACAATGTCGTAGAAATTGAAATGCGAATGTCAGTTGAGCATTAATTAAATAGATAAAGTTCAATCTGCAAAACACTATTGTATTTTCTCTCATAGATAGGAAGTTTTTGGTGTTTGATAAAAAAACAGAAACTTCCTTAATATGATCTGCATACTCTGGGATAGATTAGTCTGTTTTGCTAATTGCTCCAGCTCGCACGCCTTTAATTGGGGCGGCCAATAAAAACGGCCCGCTTACAATTCAGTCTGGCGGAAAGCCCTATACGGCTGCTGGTCTTTTAGACAGTAATCACTATAAAGAGTTTCGGATCGTTGCAGCTTCAAGTCCCTCATCCTATAATCGCGCTCTCGTACAAATATTATTAAAAGGGATTTTTCCATGTTGTCGCATTTGCCGGTTCCGGTTGTCACCATCGGGCTTTTGCTGTGCTCCAACCTTTTTATGACGTTTGCCTGGTATGGCCATTTAAAGTTTCCTAAGGTAACGCTTTGGCACATTGTCATCATCAGCTGGCTTATTGCCTTTTTTGAATATTGTTTCCAGGTTCCTGCCAATCGATACGGCTATGGTTATTTCAGTGCAGCTGAATTAAAAACTATCCAGGAAGTCATTTCTCTGACTATTTTCATGGGCTTTTCCGTGATCTACCTGGGTGAACCTTTAAAATGGAACTACGTTGTGGGTTTCATCATGATCATGGCGGCAGCTTTTATCATTTTCCATGACTGGAACTAAAAACACATCTGTTTGATTTCGATTGGCGGTCATATAAGCATTTACGCTTAGACCGCTCTTTTTTTACCCCTGTCTTGCTAATATTGCCCAGTTCTTTTTGCCCATTTATTAAACGGGTTTCCTATTATTTTGTACACCAGAAAGGAGAATCATCCATGTGTACCACTGTTATCGTCGGTAAGGCCGTATCCAAAACGGGCCGCGTCATCGTCGGCCATAATGAGGATTCGGGCGGACGTGTTTTTCACCAACAATTTTATGTCCCGGGCGGCAAGCACGCCGCCGGTGACGTGCTCGTTGCCGAACCGGGTCGTGCCCAAGTGCCCGAAGCAGCCGAAACGGTTGCCACGTATTGGTCTAACATGATCCAAATCGACGGTTCTTCTTTCGACCAAGGTTATGCAAATGAGGCCGGTCTGGTGATTTGCTCTAACGGCGGTGGTTCTTCTTTTGACGGCGATGATCCCGATGAAGCCTCTTTGGGTTTGAAAGAAGGCGGAGTGGGTTTCCTGCTTCGCCGTATCATGGCCGAACGTGCTCACACGGCTCGTGAAGCGATGGAAATCGCTGCCAAGTTACTTGACGAATACGGCTACTTCGGCTCTGCTCGCAACTACACGGTTGCCGATAAAAATGAAGCCTGGTGCTTAAACGTGGTAAAAGGCCATCATTATGTTGCCAAGCGCATCCCCGATGACAAAGTGATGCTGATTTCCAACATGCTTGCCATTCGTCACGTTGACCTCAACGACCATGAAAACGTGATTGCTCCGGCAGACCTGATTGAATACGCCATCAAGAAGGGTCGTTATACACCGAAGGTGCCGGGCGACTACAGTGATTTTGACTTCGCCATGGCTTACCAAAGTGACGAAAACCGTCATGCTCCGACGAAATCTCGCCGTATGCGTCTTGGCTGGTGGGCAATTACGGGCGATTACTACAAGGATGAATTGCATTATCCGGAATTGCTCGCCCCTGCTAACCCCATGGGCTGGGAAGAAGTCCGTGACGTGTTACGCTTGACCTGCTACGAATCTTACGCTACGCGCGGAGACGGCCGTGAAGATGCATTCCACGTCTCTGCCCGTGACATTTCCCGCTCTCAAACGCGTGAATCCTGGGTGATGGACTTAGCTGAAGATCCGATCTATAACACAATGTGGCGCTGCACGAGCTATCAGGACACCGGTATCTACCTGCCCTGGTTCCCAATGTCTGGCGTGATTCCTGAAGGCTATCAATGGATGACAATTGATGAAGCCCGCAAGAACCACTTCCATCTTGAGCCTCATTATCTTGACTACGATTTGGATAAGAGCTACTTCATCTATGCCACAATCGGCGAATTAACAAACTTTAACCGCGGTCTTTTACCCGGTATTTTGCGCACGCAAAAGAAGTTTGAAGCCAAACTCAATGCGGACTATGCTGAAGCTGTCGCCCACGCTAAGACGCTTGATCGTGAAGCCGCGCGTCAATATCTCGGAGAATTCACTGCCCGTGAATGTGCTCAAGCCGACGAAACTTGGGAAAAGATGCTCAAACAAATCAGTCTTCACACGATGAGTGTGGAAGCCGATGAACTGTCTGTTTCCAAGGATGCTCAGGTTGAAGTTGTGCTTTATGGCAGTGCTGACTTTGATGTCACTGGTCTTGACATGGAAACGGTCTTCTGGAGCTTGGGCTTTACCGGTAAGAAAGAATCCGTTAATGCACCGGCTCATCCGATCGCTCACCGTTTTGAAGACGTGGACAACGACGGCATCATGGACTGTGTGCTGACCTTCAACGCTCACGATGTAGCTCAATTTGGCATCCCTGGTGCCGAAATTGATACCTACCTGCGTGGCATCTGCAATTGCATCCGCTTTGTTGCAATGGATACGGTGAAGTTTGTTGCCTAACTTCCCCCGCTTACTCTAGAAGCAGTGCTTCGGACTGACTTTGTCAGTCCGAAGTTTTTTTTAGGGCGCATTTCTGCCGAAACATCGAAGGTAGAGTCAATTTATACCGTTAGGAAGTACACCTAATTAACGAATGAGGTTGATACCTATAGCCAGAAACTATTTGCAGTCGGCATTGTTCATTGATGAGAATTTCAAGGAGATTTTCTGATAACCACAAAAAAATCGCCCGGCTCTTGTGGGGAGACCGGGCGGATTCATCAAGCAACTGTGCCCATAGGGGAATGGGCACATTTCTTGTTGGTTTTAGCTGATGAAGTACAGGAAGACCATCACAGCCGCGTTCACCGGAAGCGAACGTTTAATCACTTCGATCGGCGAAACATTGGCAATACCGGCAATAATGATCACACCTGCAGCGATCGGAGAAGACACACGACCTAAGGTGGCGGACACAATAGCCAAGTAACCCAAGTCAGGAATCGTCATGCCGAATTCAGGAGCATGAGGCGTCACAGCTTCGTTAAATGCAAAGCCTGCGGCGTCACCGGAACCGGTCATAATACCCAAAGCCATCGGGCCGATAGCGGCACCGAGCTTAGCGACTTCGGAGGAGTTCTTGAGGTATTCAACGAAGACGTCGATCACACCGCACGTACGAAGACCGGCTGCGAACACACCGGCAGCGATGATCAAACCGATGATGCTGCCGTAGCCGTGACCCATACCGTCGAAGAACTTCTTGACCAATTCAGCAGGGTTGGAACGCGTCACGATCAAGGTGTAGATGAAGCCGAACAACATGGCCGTTGCCACGCTCATCTTCACGCCCGGGAACCAGAAAGCGATGACGAACAAAAGCACCACCGGAAGGAGAGGAGCAAAAGCCCAGAGCACGTTCGGGTTTTCAGGCAATTCAACATTGCTCTTGTGAACGCCGTCGTTTTCAAAACCACCCTTCTTGAAGTCACCGAAGATAATGCAGGCAACCATCAGGAAAACGATACAAACGACAGAGATCAAAAGCGTACGGAAACCCGTGTAGGTCACGAAGTCCATCACAGGCCATTCGGCAAGCTTAGCGACAAAGCCGTTGTGAGAAGAGCCCGGAGACCAGAAAGAAGGCAGCGTCGAGCAGATCACGGTGGCGGCAGCCATAGCCGGACGGAAACCGGCGCGGATCATCAAAGCAACGATCGTCGGACCGATGGCGGCGCACATGCCGGAAAGAGAGGAAATAGCCAAAGAAGTAATACCGGTCACGATCATGCAGCACGGCAGAAGCAAGAGCCCCAACTTATTCAAAGGCTTCGTCAAAAGGGAAACCAAGTGCAGGTCGCATTTGGTCAGGTTCATCGTCGCGGCAAAACCCATCGACGAGCAGATCACGATGATCAGCGAGTTGTTGGTCATCGACTTGTCAAACTGCTCAAAAGCAGCCATCGGGTCCAAGGACAGGATGGTCATGATCAAGCCGGATGTCAAGAGCACCAAACGCGTTTCATAGCGCTTGATAAGAGCCCAGACCGTGCCCACAACCACGATCAAAGCAGCCCACATAGTCCAAGTCATGTTGTTCTCCGAATTGGATAGAAATGAGATCGACCGCACCGATTGCGGCCGACAACCTGTTTTGACAAAAAGTCTTGGCGATTATAGGTAAAAGTAACTAGCTGTAAAAATAGGTTAAAACCCCTAAGCATTGTTAAATTTCATAAGCATTTGAGCTTAAGCAAATTAACCTATATTCTGTACTTAACAAAGAGCATGGTTCAGTAGAATCGACGAAGTTTTGTTGCGCCGATGTCTGACGCATTTCTTTTATTTAGAGGTGAACTCCCATGTTAAAGCATGACTACTACGGCAATTACACAGCAGAAAGCTTTGCCAAGCTCCCCCTGGTTTTGCAACGCTTCCTGTCCTATACCCAATACAACACGACCTCTGATCCCAACAGCACAACAGCTCCCTCGACCGAGGCTCAGCTCGCTTATGCCAAGCTTTTAAAGGCTGAATTTGAAAGTGTGGGTCTCAAAGACGTGCGCGTGACCGACAAAGGTATTGTGCTTGCTTACCTGCCCGCTACCGAAGGTTTGGAAAGCGCTCCTGCCATGGGCATGATTGCTCACATGGATACCTCTCCCGAAGCCTCAGGGGACCCCGCCAAATGGCAAGTGGTCGACTACAAGGGCGGCGACATTGTCTTAAATAAAGAAAAGAACATTGTTCTGACGATGGATCGTTTCCCGGGCGTTGCTAAATACGCCGGCGAACAGTTGGTCGTCACCGACGGCACGACGCTTTTGGGCGCAGATGATAAGGCCGGTATCGCCATTATTGTTGAAACGGCCCGCTACTTTGTTGAACATCCCGAAGTGCCCCATGCCAAACTCTGCTTTGCCATCACTCCTGACGAAGAAGTGGGCCGCGGTACAGAAAACTTTGACATCGCCGAATTCGGTGCTCAATATGCTTACACCTTTGACGGTGATGAATTGGGCGGCTTTGAAACGGAAACCTTTAACGCCGCTATGGTGAAGGTTCACTTCGAAGGTTTGAATACCCACCCGGGTTCTGCCAAAAACAAGATGGTCAACGCCATCCGCATGGCAATGGACTTCATTTCCCGTCTGCCTGCCGAATCCACCCCTGAAAAGACCGAAGGCCACGAAGGCTTCTTCCACCCGATGGGTATTTCCGGTGCTGTGCGCGGTGTGGATCTGAAGATGCTCATTCGCGATCACAACAACTTCCGTTTTGAAGAACGCATGACCTACGTTCGCAAGATGGTTGAAGAAATGAACAAGGTTTGGGACAACCGTGTGACGGCTGACATCAAGGTTCAATACCATAACCTCAAGAACTATTTGGACAAAGCTCCTGCTGTGTGTAATTTAGCTCGTGAAGCTTACCGCCGCATCGGTGTGGAAATTCATGAAAAACCCGTTCGCGGTGGTACCGACGGTGCCCGTCTTTCTGCCCGCGGGTTGCCTACGCCTAACCTTTTCACCGGTGGTATGAACTACCACGGCATTTTTGAATGCCTCTCCGTTACCGGCATTCAACGTGCTTTGGACTTGGGCATTATGCTCGGCAAGATGTCTGCTGAAGTGAAAAAACTCGACTAATTATAAATTCGCTTAGAGTTTTAAGCCGCCTGAAAGCTTGGTCTCTCAGGCGGTTTTTTCTGCGCTTCGGTTAAAATGTTGCCATTACTTTTTTGATTGCCGCCACCGTCGATGTCACTTTTTTCCTGCCCCTGTGTTGAAGCAAAAACCGATAGCATTACGCTCACGCGCCCCTGCTTTATTTCTGACCTGCATTTAAACACTGAAGTGACCGGACAGGCAGCTTTCTTTAAGCGTTTTTTGGATGAAGTTGCGGTTCATTACGAAGAGCTTTTGATTTTGGGAGATTTCTTTGACTATTGGGTGGGAGACGATGCGTGGGAGAGTGCCGCAGCCATCCTTGAACCTCTTAAGGCTTACGGCAAAGATAAAAAGATCTTTGTTATGCACGGCAATCGCGACTTTATGATGGGAGCGTCACTTGCCCGAAGACTCAACGCTACCCTTTTAACTGATCCGACTGTGGCTCAGATGGGAAACCAAAAAGTGCTTTTGTCTCACGGCGATCTTTGGTGCATTAATGATGCAGACTATCAGAAGGTGCGCCTGAAAGTAAGAAGCTTTTGGTGGCAGTGGATGGTATTGCGGCTGCCTTTAAAAAAACGGCTTTCCATTGCGCATAATGCCCGTGCACGTTCCAAAGAGAGCAAAATCAAAAAAGAAGCACTTTTAATGGATGTGGACTCAAAAGCTGTTTTGGATGATGCGCTGCGCCTTGGCTGCCGGGCAGTGATTCACGGTCATACCCACAGACCCGGCACCTATCGGCTCAACGACACGATCAGCCGTTATGTTTTAGCAGACTGGGATTTCAGAGCCAGTAACGCTTATCGGGGCGGCTATCTCACGATTGTCGATCAACAAATTGAAACGCATTCCTTTTGTTGAGTATCCAAGCATTAACTAAAATAGTTTTAAAGAGTATCCGTTATTGGAGCAAACCGTGCTGAGAACCGTTTTTAAGTTAGCTGTCATTACTGCTGCGTTTGTGGCAGTGACGGGTTGCGCTTCACCCACCGTGCAAACGCAAGTCAGTATCTCATCGAAGCTTTCGATGACACCGGACTTAAACCCCGGCCTCTATGCCATGCCTGATTGGGGCGACAAGGTTGCGGTTGTGCCGGCTCAATCGGGCAAGAAAAATGATTCAACCTATCAGGCCATTAAAGGCAGTCTTGAAAATGTCTTAGCTGCAGCACACATGGAAAGTGTCGCTGCGGGCAGCGGTGAAAAGTACCGTATGAGCGTTGACTGGTCCGTGAAGCCTTCGCGGATTATTCGGCGCACGGAGCAAGTACCCGTCACTGTCATGGGAGGCGGCTTCGGCTGGGGGCATTTCCACCACGGCTGGCACGGCGGTCCCTACTTCGGCCCCCAAATGGCCTTTGTCTCGCGCGTTTACGCCGAACAGCTTTATATGCGTGAGCTTGATCTGAAACTTTTAAAAATGAACGGCAAAACTTCAACAACTGTCTTTAATGCCGTCGTGCGAAATGAAGCCCCCTGCAACCGCTTCGATGACATTTTGCCCTACATGGTGCAGTCTGCCGTGGATAACCTCTACGCACAGGACGGCACCGTTAAAGTCGTGAACCTTCCGCAGGTCTCTGAAGTATGTCGCTAACGATTGAAACTGACGCTCCGTGGGCACTTGTTACGGGAGCCACGGGCGGCCTGGGGTTGGAATTTTGTAAGCTTCTCGCAGCTAAAGGCTACCGACTGGTCATCACGGGGCGCGATGCCTCAAAACTGGCCTTAATCCGTGAAGAAATTCCGCAGGCTCAGATAGCGCTAGCCGGTGACTTAACCGATCCCGTTTGCTTAAGAAACCTGATTGCTCATTTAAAACGCGACGGCATTTCGCCTGAAGTACTCATCAACAATGCCGGATTCGGTCTTTATGGCGATGCGCTTGAACCGCTCACACCCGAGTCTCTCAAAATGGTGGAACTTAATATCAAAGTTCTCACGACGCTCACCTTGCAGTATGCAAAAGCCATGCGCGAAAACCGGCGCGGCTATATCCTAAACGTGGCTTCCATTGCCGCTTTTATGCCTTGCCCCAAGCTTGGCATTTACGGTGCGAGCAAATCCTATGTCTTAAGCTTTAGCGAGTCTCTGCACGAAGAGCTCAAAAATGACGGCGTGCATGTCACCGCTTTGTGTCCGGGGCCTGTTATGACAAACTTTCGGACACGTGCCGGTATTAGCGACTGCCAATCCTATGGTTTTGCTTTTACCGATGCGCGCGATGTGGTTGAAAGCGGTCTCAACGGTCTTTATGCCAACCGTGCGGTTGTGGTTTACGGTTGGGTAAACAAAGTCTTGGTCTTTTTAGCGCAAATCGCTCCCCGATTTTTAGTCAGAATGATTGCTGCAAAGGTTTTAGGCGGGATACAAAAACGTTGACTTTAAAACTTTCAGTCGCCCGAAAAAAAAACTCCCTGCCAATTTTCATGACAGGGAGTTTATTTATGAATCAACTTCTGAGATTAGAAGACGTAACGGGCACCGACTGAGTAATGATAAGACTCAGCATAGTCGCTGCCGGTTGCTCTGTCTAAAGAACCGTAGACATAGAAGTTCTTCGAGGGATTGAGCTGTAAGCCGATACCGTAGCTCACCCACGTTTCATCCAAGTCGTTCGAGAACTTCATGGCAGAGGTCATACCGGCTGCCTGAGCCGTGAAATCATTATCGCCCAGGAAGTCGTGGTTCACCGATGCGTGAGCGTAGATGATGCCTGCATCCTTCGGGAAGGCTGCGCCCAAACGCGTGCCTAAGCGGCCCACCAAGGATTGGAAGTCATCCTGCTTGACCTTGACGTCGTTAGAAGACGTGTAGTCATCGCCCAAAACATATCCGTAAGCCAATTCAGCCTGAGGTTCAATGAAGAACACGTCAGACAGTTTCCAGTGATAGCCCACTTCGGTTGAAAGTCCGAAGGCTGTGTTGTCATAAGAACCGTCAAAAGCTTCAACAGAGGGGCCGCTCGAAGCATTGAGGTCTGCTGACAGACGTCCCACGCGGCCGATGATATCGACGTAACCGCCGCAGTCAAAGAAGCCGCTTGCATACGCTGACAACATGTAGCTGTCGGATTCACCGTTGCCGTTTGAGAAATCGGCATCCATATTGGTGTAGCTGAAAGCGCCGCCCACAATCCAGTTGTTGCCGATCGTGGCATCGGCACCGACCTGAATGCTGTTGGTTTTAATCGTTGAATCGATCGAGTCGCTCAAACGGCTCTTCGCGCCATAAACACGAGCCCAGCCGCCGGCTTTATTGAGGTTGTCGCGAACTTCGCCCAAGCGCTGAGACAAGCGGTTATTTTCTAAGCGGAACTGAACCAACGTTGAAGCGTTCATTTGTTCCAAAGCGGTCATTGCCGTATTTTGTTCAACAACGTGAGACCCGTCAGCCTGCTCAACAATGGCACCGCGCACCTTACCCGCCTGAGCACCGGTAGTGGCGTTATCGACATTGATAAAGTTGAGAGCCTCTTCACCGTAGCGGTCGTTTAAGTCGCCTGAAGCTAAAACTGCAACGTTTTTGTCTGCATGAGTAATCTGAACGGCATTTTCGCGAGCAGTGTTAAAGACAACCTGAGCGCCTTCACCTTCAACTGTATCCATCGTCATTGTGACGTTTTCGGCCAGGTTAAGCGTCGTATCATTTAAAGCCACCGTACCTTCGCCCGTCACGTTACCTTGAGCAACGTTGACATCGGCGTTGGTGAAACTTAAGTTGGCATTTTGAGAAACGTCAACTGCATCGCCTGCGGCTGCGGCAATACGGACTTGCGGGCGAGCTGTGTTATTTGTATTAACAAAATCAACACTGGTATGCTCAGCTAACTCTAGTGTTGCAGTCGTTGCACTTGTACCGTCAGATGTCAGGTTAACTGATTGCGCATCAACCGTAATGTTGTAGTCAATCTGATTATTTTCAGCCTGTATCGTTCGAATGGCGCCTCTTTCTCCAGAAATATCAACGCTCGGCGCTTTGATTAACATTTCAGAACTATAAGTACTGGACTTATATTCACGATCTTGGTAAATTCCGAACAAACCATCTAACCTAATACTGTCTGAGGCAATCAGTTCGATATTAGTATCACCGGGATTGGTCTTCTTATCCCAACTGTCATAAACCTGCACCGCTGCCTGGGTAAGACTGGAAATATTAATTCTGTTCCCCTTTAAAGAAACAGAAGCCATACTTTTGTCATTTGTATTCGAAAGTAATCCCACTACAACTGCACTGCCATCGTTACTTTCAATATTGATGTCACCCTCAGCATCAATATCGACACGGCCCTTATCACCTTGCACCATGATTGCGTTTCCATAATGTGGCGCTAGGATAGTGACATTTCCAACATCGCTTATCTTGATAGAACCATTATTGGCATGAATTGGAATAGCATCAATTGCCTTACTAACCAATTGATTTTGAGAACTTGTAATGGAAACATTTGCTATATCATGCAAATGAATTGAAGCTCCACCACCTGCTTATAGCCCGTTTTTTCCGCCTTCTACCCTAGGATTGGTAAACTCCATCGTTAAGTTATTGAACTTTGAAATATCCCACGAATTAGCAGAACCGTTGGCAGAAAAAAGACCGGACCAATCACCGGTCAGAGCATAATCAATATTGGAATTCGCACCGGTAAAAGTAGCTTTACCACTATCCTCGTAAGCAATCGTTCCAACTTGAGCATCAGTGGGTGTGTCGGTCCTTGAAGAGTCAATAGAAATAGAGATATCCTGAGCCATAACAGAGTGACTGGTCAGGAGACATAACGCTGCAGAGAGACTTGCAGCAAGTATAGATTTTTTCATGATCTTTCCTTTCTTGGAAAACGTCATGTGTGTCAGTCAGCGCATGACGTTCTTAGGCTAGTCCTACCCCCCCCCGAAATCAAGATCAGTTACAAAATTTCATTTTTCATAACAGAAAAATAATTCAACAATTACAGTTACTTATTAAAAAATTTGCTGAACCTATATACACCTTCATCTGCTCAAGATAAAGAAGGTATCATTCAACCGTTTGACGAACGGTTTTAAATTGAAAAAGCACTCCTCAAAAATATTTTTTAAAACCTATTGCATCTTCAAGTAAAAACGTGCATAATTCCACTCCACGCGCCGGTAGCTCAGTTGGATAGAGTACCTGGCTACGAACCAGGGGGTCGCGGGTTCGAATCCTACCCGGCGCACCATATTCCAAGGGGAAGTCAGTTGACTTCCCCTTTCTCATTTCTAGTTCATATTGCTTATTGTTTTTCTCGGTCATTTTTCTTAAATTAACTTCTGTTATTAACTTAATCAGGAGAGGCTCATGGCCCAGGAACTCAATGTCGTTGAACTCTATAACGACCTGCATCAAACCCCTGAATTGGGATTTCAAGAATGTAAAACCAGTGCTTATATTGCTGAAAAACTCAAAGAAATGGGCTATGAAGTGACAACCGGCGTTGGTAAGACCGGTGTTGTAGCCGTTGAAAAAGGCAGCGAGCCCGGTCCATGCGTGATGATCCGCGCTGATATGGATGCGCTACCCTTTAAGATTAACGGTGAGAATAAAGTCATTCACGCATGCGGCCATGATTCTCACTGTGCCATGCTTTTAGCTATTGCCTCGCGTCTACAGGGCCATATTAAGCGCGGCACTTTAAAACTTTTATTCCAACCCGGCGAAGAAACGCTCAAGGGCGCATTAAGTGTCATTGATGATGGCGTGTTGGATGACGTGGACATCGCTTTGGGTCTTCATATTCGTCCCGCAACGGACATTCCTGACGGCACGGTCGCCGCAGCGCTACTGCACTCTGCAAGTATCTTTGTGCGCATTGATGTTGAAGGTTTCCCCTCTCATGCTTCTCGCCCCCACTTGGGTGTGAACTGTGCAGAAATGCTCTCCGCTATTGTGCAAAATTCTGGACTTTTGAAGTTTGCACCAACGCTTACATGGTCGATGAAATGCACCAAGATTGAAGTTGGAGGAGCAGCTCCGAACGTCATTCCTGATAAGGGCTATTGCCTCTATGACGTGCGAGCTCAGACCAATCCTTTAATGAAGGATATGCTTGAAAAACTTGAACGCTGTGCTCAAAATACGGCCCAAGCTTTTGGTGGAAAGGCTGTGATGAAACTCATGGGTGATGTGATTCCGGCTTGTGAGTACGATGATGAACTCGTGAAAGAAATGAGCGAGTGCATAACTGAAACTTTAGGCGCAGATAAAATGCGTCCCACAAGTATCGGCGGCGGCGAAGATTTCCACTTCTTTAAAGTGAAAAAGCCCTCGCTTCGTACGGCTTATATCGGCGTAGGCGCTGGAGCCACACCTGGCCTTCACCATCCGGATATGAAGCTCAATCCTCAGTCGCTTGATAACGGTGTCAAGGTGATGACTGCCTTTGCTTTGAAGTATCTCGGCTAAAAGTGAAAAAAAGAAGCCCGAGCAGAAAAAAATTTCAGCTCGGGTTTCTTTTTAGGTTCTAACAGCTACTGACCCATTAAGGTCAAAAGTGTCGCATCGGCTTTGAATTCAATCCGATAACGCTTCACTGACTCATCTTCTGTTTCGTAGCGAACATCCATGCCAAGCCCCGCGGCAAAGATCAGATCCTCTGCACTCCAAAGTAGCGGTAAGTTGGCACGGTCAAATTCTGCAATTCCCGCTTTTTGATACAAATCCTTCAGATGTTTACGGGGACGGTTGCGATAGAGCTTTAACTTTTCACCCCCCTGCCGAGGTCTGACTTGAAGCGGCGCTTCAGTCAAATAGGACTCTGCCACACCGAGCTCTCCGGGTCCAGCCTCAGAAATAATCAGCTCTCCGCCCCAGCTTGGCAGAGAGTACTGTCCGGGACCTTTCCAAGTAAGCGTCTCAAAGCGCGTCATATCCTTTTTCTGGCCAGCCGCTTCATGCATAACCAGTAAATCGCTATAGCGGCGGATTTGCTTATTGTTGCCGACTCTTACGGCAAGCTTCGTATCATGACCGGTTGAGCGAATTTGTTTGAGCAAATCATCGAGCTTAGCTTTGGAAGGTACCGAAAGCCCAAAGCTTTCAATCCAACACCTAACAACGAGCGACTGACGGGGTTCAGACAATTTCAAAAGCCCAGAAATAGCAATGCAATACTCATTTGTTTGGATACGGGCAAGATCTTCCTGCGCAACTTCTTTTAGAACAAGGGCGGATTGACGAACCAGGTCCACTGAACGAGCCGCAGCTTCCTTAAATCCCGGACGAATCGTTTCCATAACGGGCAACACTTCGTGACGAATGGCATTGCGCAGATAGGCCGTATCGGCGTTACTCTCATCTTCTACCCAACTCAATTCGTAAAGTTCAAGGTAGCGTTCAAGAATCTCTCTGGGAAGTGTCATCAACGGACGAACGAGTTTAATTGAGCCCACGCTTCTTGCAACTGGGAAAGTAGCCAGGCCATCGGGCCCTGCTCCTCTCATCCATTGAATAAGGAATGTTTCCAGACGGTCATCTCGATGATGCGCCGTCATCACCATATCAGCATCAAAAGCCTCTGCAGCCTTAAAAAGCGCATCGTAGCGAGCTTGTCTTGCAGCCGCTTCCACTCCAACGCCCTTACTTTTAACGCGCACGTAGGCCACCTTGAAATCAACATCCAAATCTTCGGCCATCGCACGGCAAAAACGAGCCCACTTATTAGCATTAGGACTTAAGGAATGGTGAACGTGCACAGCCAAAATTTCAGCAATGGGACTGTTTCTTTTGGCTCGTAGCACGCAAAGAGACTTCAATAGCGCAACGGAGTCACGCCCACCAGAAAAGCCCACCACAATGCGGGCTTTGTGAGGATAGTTGTTGTCTGCGACAAAAAGGCTAGCCTGTGAGTGTTCAGCCCAAGCCTCGCTGATCGCCCCGCGCAAAGCCTCAAGAATTTTTCCCTCGACCGTACGAAGCGAAAGTGTGGAGGCCGAGCGTTTAATCTGCGTTGTGTTCTTCAGTCTTCTTGTCGGCATTGTAAGCCTTACGGGTTAGACGCTTTTTAGTGGTTTTAGCCGGTTGCTCTTCGGCAATAGATTCATGTTCGACGATGGGCTCTAAAACTTTATTGAGCTCTTTTTCTTCAAACTTACCGTACTGAAGCAAGCGTTCAAGGCGTCGAGCCACTAACTCATCGACAGGCATCGGCATGAATTGGCGCATCTGGTCGGTGAGCGTTTTCTTCAGACTTGCTCCCATTAGTTGCGGATCGCGATGAGCGCCGCCCAAAGGTTCAGAAAGGACTCGATCGACTAAACCCAGTTCACGCAACCGATCTGCGGTCAAGCCTAAAGCTTGTGCCGCATCAGAAGCGCGTGATGCATCCTTCCAAAGGATAGAGGCGCAACCTTCGGGGCTAATCACCGAATAGATTGAATACTGCAAAATATTAACCATATCGGCCACAGCAATAGCCAACGCACCGCCCGATCCGCCTTCGCCAATCACAGTGGCAATAATAGGCGTCTTTAAATGACTCATTTCATAAAGATTATGACCGATGGCTTCCGACTGACCGCGCTCTTCGGCTCCGATTCCGGGATAAGCCCCCGGCGTATCGATAAAGGTGAAAATCGGAAGTGAGAATTTCTCAGCCAACTTCATCAATCGCAACGCTTTGCGGTAGCCTTCAGGACGGCTCATGCCGAAATTGCGCATCATGCGCTCTTTGGTGTCTCGACCCTTCTGGTGACCGATAACGACTACTGGCTGACCGGCCAAACGTGCCAAACCGCCCACAATGGAAGTGTCATCTGCATAAGCGCGGTCACCGTGCAATTCATGAAAATCGGTAAAGACCATGCGCACATAGTCGAGCATATAAGGACGCTGCGGGTGACGGGCCACAAGCGAAGTCTGCCACGGAGTCAATTCGGCATAAGTTTCTTTAAGAAGTTCTTCGGTTTTCAGTTTGAGCTGCTCAATTTCAGACGTCAGGTCAATCTTCTTGCCTTCGTCTTTTTCCTGCATTTCATTTAATTCATCAATCTTGCACTGAAGCTCTTCAATTTGTTTTTCAAATTCTAAAAAAACTTGTTTTGCCATTATTTTCTCTCTTTATCGAGGGGCGTGTTTTCTAAAGAACGCCACAAAAACCAAGTGGCGACGGTACGATACGGCGCCCAAACATTAGCGATTAATTCTACACGGCTTTGCAGTTGACTGCGGATAACAGAGTTGACATTTTCATCAGGCAGATAAAGATTAACTAAAGCTTGTCTGACGCCAAAATCCAAAAGAGGGAAAACGTCCGGGCGCTTGAGCCCAAAAATAAGCACGCTCATTGCGCTCCAAGGGCCAAGTCCCTTGATACTTTCGATTTCCCGTATGACTTCAGAATCGGTAAGTCCCATAAAGAATGCTTCACTCCACTTGCCGCTGACCCAACGCCAAGCCACTTCCTTCATTGCTGCAATTTTTCGAGGATTTAAACCCAAAGAGCGAAAAAACGATGCGGGCGTCTGCAAAATGTAGGATTCCCAAAGACCGGTTTTGTGGCTTTCAAGCCGCTGCCAAAGCGTTGCTGCCGCTTTATTGGAAATTTGCTGACCAACAACAGCCCGCAAAATGGACGTTAAAACACTCTCGTGGGCTTTAAAGCAAATGTGTCCGTAACGATCAATTAGATCGCTCATCACAGAGTCTTTCGTTTTCAAATAGACAAGCGCCTTAGCCCAATAGTCGGGAAAGGCGCCTTTTGAAACACATGCGGGGTTCATTGCCTAGTGGGCTTTTTCAACCAATACACGCTGCCAGGTCGTGCCTTGAGGCGTATCCGTGAGCATTACACCCATTTCTGCCAAGTGTTTGCGTATAGCATCAGCTTTTGCATAGTCTTTAGCTTTCTTGGCTGCTGCACGTGCGGCAATTGCCTCTTCAATCGCAGCCTCATCGAGCCCTGCGGTTGATCCCTTTAAGAAGACTTCGGGATCGCCTTGCAAAATATTGAGAATAGCTCCCAATTTTTTAAGCTGTCGACTCATGGCAGGACTCTTTTGAGCCTGAGCACGATTAGCCAATTCAAAGAGTTGAGCCACGGCCACAGGCACATTAAAGTCATCGTTCATCGCCTCGGCAAAGCGCTTTGCACACTCTTCGGTCCAATCAAGAGGTTCGTCGTCAGCCGGCACATCCTTTAAGGCCGTGTAGAGGCGCTTCAAACTTTGGTAAGCGTCCACAATCAGATCGGGTCCAAAGAGAATCGGGCTTCTGTAGTGCGTGCGCATTAAGAAAAAGCGCAGCACCTGAGCACCGTTTCCTTTACCGAACTTATCATCGGTCTCGGCAATCGCATCGCGCACGGTCCAGAAGTTGCCGAGCGACTTACTCATCTTCTCTTCCTTGCCCTCTTTATTCATCACGCGCAAGGGACCGGTGTGCATCCAGTAGTTCGCAAAACGCTTGCCGTTAGCGCCTTCGCTTTGCGCAATTTCATTTTCGTGGTGCGGGAAAATGAGATCAGGGCCGCCGCCGTGAATATCGAAAGTTTCTCCCAAATAGTGGCAGCTCATTGCAGAGCATTCAATGTGCCAACCGGGGCGTCCTTTACCCCAGGGGCTGTCCCATTGCGGTTCACCTGGTTTAGCACTTTTCCAGAGCACAAAGTCAAGGGGATCACGTTTAGTTTCATCGGCTGCTACGCGCTCACCGCTGATTAAATCATCAATGGACTTGCCGGAGAGTTTGCCGTAGTCCTTAAATTGTCTGACGGCATAGGCCACATCACCGCTTTTTGTTTGATAGGCTAAGCCTTTTTTCTCAAGCTTATCGATGATATTGAGCATCTGCGGAATAAAGTGCGTCGCGCGGGGCTCAACGCTAGGGGCCAAGCACCCCAAGGCGAGCATATCTTCCTGCATCGCACGGGCAAACTCATCGGTCAATTCATCACAGCTTACATGACGCTCGGCGGCACGGCGGATAATTTTGTCATCCACGTCAGTGATGTTGCGCACAAATGTCACTTTGTAGCCACTGGCCTCTAACCAGCGACGAATAATGTCAAAAGAGATAAAGGTGCGGCCATGACCAATATGCGTATAGTCGTAGACGGTCACGCCACAGACATACATTTTGACTTCGCCGGCAGTAATCGGTTCAAAAGCCTGCTTACGGCGACTCAGTGTGGAATAAAGTTCTAAAGACATGGAAGGTACCAAATAAGCTAAAGATTTAATCTTGACAGTATATATTAAGGCACATGGCATGCACCATAAGTTTTCAGCTGTTTTTTAGAAATCGAAACGTTTTGTTTCTCTTCGATATCAAAAGCTCTAACTCTCAATCGATATAATGCGTCTTAACACAAAATGGTGTTATTCCCATGCTCAATATCAAGAAACTTTTACCCTACGGACTCGCAGTCATTCTTTTGAGTTCTGCGGCAAGCTTTAGCTTAGCGGCTACCTTTGAATTTGAAGAGCCGAGAAATGAAACCGAACGCCTACAGCTTGTAGACCGCCTTATTGTTGAAAAACAATGGGACGATGCGTTAAAGCAGATGGATCTTGCGTTAAAAGCTAATCCAAAAAATGTTCAGATCCAATTTAAGCGCGCCGTTGTCTACACCCGAATGGGGCAACGTGCAAAGGCTAAACAAGCGTTAACAGACCTCATTGACCGCTATCCTGAAATCGTTGAGCCGTACAATAATCTGGCAGCAATTTACGCCTCAGAAGGCAACTACACGAAAGCAACGGCCCTACTTACGCAAGCTGTTACCCTTAATCCGAACTTTGCGATGGGTTACGAAAATTTAGGCGATCTCGCACTGCAGGGGCGCCATGCCGATCCCCAAAAAGCCCTTCAATATTATGAAAAGGCTTTAAGCATTACGCCTAACGATAAGCCGCTTGCAAGAAAGACAAAAGCGCTTAAAGCTCAACTGGAAGAAAAATAAAGGATATTTCCGATGACTATCACTCGACGCATGATGGTGGGTGCAGTGCTGACTGCTGCATTTGCACCGGTTGCTTTGGCTCAAAGTCTGCCCCTTGTCAAAGTGCAGACCAATATGGGTGACTTTGTGCTTGAACTTAATCCGAAAGCTGCTCCCAAAACAGTCGAAAACTTTTTGACCTATGTAAAAAGCGGTTTTTATAAAAACACGCTCTTTCACCGGGTTATTCCCAACTTCATGATTCAGGGCGGCGGCTTTGTAAGCGGTATGGAAGAAAAAGACACCCGCAAGGCAATTGCTTTAGAATCACGAAACGGTTTATCGAACCTTCGCGGCACGATTGCCATGGCAAGAACATCTGACCCGAATTCGGCTACTAGCCAGTTTTTCATCAATGTCAGAGACAATCACTTCCTTGACGCTTCCCAGGCTCAGGACGGTTACGGCTATGCCGTGTTCGGGCGTGTCATTTCCGGTATGCAAACTGTTGATGCCATTGCTCGGGTCAAAACTCACTCTGTGGGTTACTACGATGATGTGCCCATCCGTGATGTGATTATTAAGAATATGACTGTTACTAAAGGAAAATAATATGATTCGCTTGACCACCAACAAAGGTGTGATTGATATTGAACTCGATTACGAACATGCACCGGCTACAAGCAAGAATTTTGAGCAATATGTTCGTGACGGTTTTTACAACAATACCATTTTCCATCGTGTCATCCCCGGCTTTATGATCCAAGGCGGCGGTTTTGAGCCAGGCATGAAGCAAAAGCAAACTCGCGAACCGATTGAAAACGAAGCCGCTAACGGTCTGCGCAATGATAAGTACACGATTGCTATGGCTCGGACAAGCGATCCGCATTCTGCTACAGCTCAGTTTTTCATCAACGTTGTTGATAATGACTTTTTAAATCACACGGCTCCCACTCCCCAAGGCTGGGGCTATGCTGTCTTCGGCAAAGTTGTTGCCGGTGAAAAAGTGGTCGATGACATTGCCCGCGTAAAGACCTCACGTTGGGGTTTTTATGATGATGTTCCAAAAGAAAATGTCATCATTGAAAAAGCCGAAGTGATCGAAGAATAGTTTCTTGCTAATCACCTGCTCTAGAGATCCCGACCGAGCCTTTCTGTCGGGATCTCTTTTTATTTTTTGATATCAGAGATAGTTCAAATCTAAGCCTTTAAAATAGGCCTATTCTTAACACATTGACCAATTTTTAGGCAATCCAACTGTAATAATCTTCGATAAAATTTAAGACATAAAAATAAGCTCTTGCCCTTGTCCGAGCGGATCATGATGACCCATTCGGTCTGAGCTTTGTATTACAAATTTTTTCGTTGTTGATTTATGCAGTCTGAAAACGCCTGTTTGTCTTTAGGCATTGATATCGGTTCGACAACCGTCAAATATGCGCTGATTGACGAAAATAAAAAGATTATCGCCTCGCGCTATGAACGTCATAAAAGTGCGGTCGTTAAGACTCTCAAAACTCTTTTAACTGATCTGTATCAAACAGTTGCTTGCGGGAAAGCTCGCTTGCGTTTAGCCGGTTCAGGCGCTCTCGTGTTATCAGCAAAAACTTCGGTTGGTTTTGTGCAAGAAGTGGTAGCGGCCGGCAGTTTTTTAAGAGCCAATGATCCTCTTTTGGACGTGGCGGTGGAATTGGGCGGCGAAGACGCAAAAATCATCTACCTCACCCAAGGGGTTGAGCTGCGAATGAACGAGGCCTGCGCGGGCGGCACCGGTGCCTTCATTGATCAGATGGCCTCACTATTAAAAACCGATCCGATTGGGCTTAACACATTAGCGCAAAACGCGCGCCGCTCTCATCCCATTGCCTCACGCTGCGGCGTTTTTGCAAAAACTGACGTTGTGGCGCTACTCAATAGTGGTGTGCCTCGTGAAGAAATTGCCCGAAGCATTTTTGATGCAGTAGCTGACCAAGCCATAAGCGGCTTAGCCTGCGGCAGGCCTATTGCAGGTCGCGTGGCTTTTTTGGGTGGTCCCCTTCACTTTTTGCCGCAATTAGCAGAAGCTTTTGAACGAAAACTTAAAGCCCCAGGAACAGAATTTGAGCATTTTGACAATGCTCAATACGCCGTTGCTTATGGAGCCGCTTTAGATGCACTTGATAATCCTACTGGCAATGAACTTACGGTAGATGATTTTCTGAAACAGCTTGCCAGCATCAATACGATTGACGGCGAAGCAGACCGACTTGCCCCTTTTTTTGAAAGCGAAGATGAGCTTGAAGCCTTTAGAGCCCGTCACGCCGCTCACTGTGCCAAACGAGCTATGCTCAAAGATGCGCAAGGCGATCTCTTTTTAGGAATTGACTTAGGCAGCACCACCGTAAAGCTTGTCTTAATTGATCAAGAAGGTGCAATTCTTAAGGACTGGTACGATCATAACGAAGGCGATCCGCTTCCCAAACTCATCCCTCAAGTTTTAGAGCTCAAAGCGCAAATTCCGGCCAGTGCTCAGATTCGCTCGATCTGCACGACCGGATATGGCGCAAGCCTCGCGCAGGCCGCTTTGGGCAGCCAATTTAACGAAGTTGAAACGCTTGCTCACCAGCGTGCAGCTGTAGCTTTCGATCCGAAGACAAGTTACGTGATCGATATCGGCGGTCAAGACATGAAGTGCCTGAAGGTCACAGGCGGAGCCATCTCGGATGTAAAACTCAACGAAGCCTGCTCTTCAGGCTGCGGCTCTTTTATTGAAACGTATGCCAAGCAGCTCGGACTTGAATTATCGGACTTCGTGCAAAAAGCGCTTCACGCCCAGCACCCTTGCGATTTAGGCACACGCTGCACGGTCTTTATGAATTCGAAGGTCAAACAAGCCCAAAGTGCCGGGGCAACTGTAGAAGATATTACAGCTGGCCTTTGTCACTCAATTGTTTTAAATGCTTTGCATAAAGTGCTGCGCATTGCCGATACTAAGCAATTAGGTGATCATGTACTCGTACAAGGCGGCACTTTCCTAAACGATGCGATTTTAAGAGCATTTGAGCTTTATATCGGTAAAGAAGTTATTCGACCTGATATCGCCGGTCTTATGGGAGCGTACGGTGCTGCGCTTATTGCCAAAGAGCGTACAACGGACAAAACGCCTCTTTTAGATTTAAGTGAGAAGGCACTTGATCTATCTCACGTTAAAACCACGGAATTTCGATGCAAAAGCTGCAACAATCACTGTCTTTTAACCCTGCACCGGTTCGCAAGCGGTCAAAAACACGTCAGCGGCAACCGCTGTGACTTTGCTTTAAAAACTGTGGAGGGAAAAGCTGACGAGCACTTTATCGATAAAAAGTGCGCGCTCTTATTTAACCGTACACCGATTGATGCTGCCTCGGCCCCTCGTGGAACTATCGGCATTGCCCGTGTGCTCAATATCTATGAGCATTATCCCTATTGGTTTGAGCTTTTTACGAAGCTAGGCTTTCACGTGGAGCTCTCACCCTATTCAGACCACTACATTGCTGGGCTCGGTATTGAAAGCATTCCTTCACAAAGTCTTTGTTTACCGGCTAAACTTGCCCATGGTCATGTCACCTGGCTCGCTAAAAAAGGTGTGCAAAGCATTTGGTTGCCGTGCGTGCCAAAAGAAAGAACAAATTTTGCCAACGTCCCCGGGCGCTACGCCTGTCCGGTGGTGGGCGGCTACCCTGAGGCGCTAAAGCTTAATTTCGAGTGCACACATCCAGAGACTAAACTCTTAACTCCGTTTGTGGATCTTAACGAACCCCAAACCGTTATCAGAGCCATCCGTGAAGCCTTCCCTCAAATCAATCTCTCTGAGATTAAGGAGGCTGTAAAGAGCGCAGAAAACGCTCAGCAAAGCTATCAGCGCCAAATCAGGCAAATGGGTGAAAAGTGTTTCCGCGAACACGAAATCACAAAAGCGCCGCTCGTTGTCATTGCCTCACACCCCTATCACATGGATCCCTTTGTCAATCATGGTATCTGTACGCTCATTGCCTCAATGGGCGCAGAGATTGTCACAGAGGATTCGATTGCGCATTTAGCACCCGATACGACATCACTCGATGTCATTGACCAGTGGACATTTCATAGCCGGCTATACCGGGCAGCTGAAATGGTGCGAGATAAACCCTGGGCAGAACTCGTGCATTTAGTGAGTTTCGGCTGCGGGCTTGATGCCATTACTTCCGAGCAGGTCAGAAGGATTCTGGAGCCAGCCGGTAAACTCTACACGATGCTTAAAATCGATGAGGGTGACACGCTGGGTGCTGCGCGCATTCGCCTGCGCTCTCTTTTTGCCGCAGTTGAAGATCGCAGACACTTAAAGCAAACCGTCCCTGAGAGCCCGATTCATTGGTACAAAAAGAAAGAAGCTAAGCCCGTTAACTCAAAGGCATTTAAAACCATTTATGTGCCTCAGATGGCGCCGATCCACTTCCCGATTCTGCAAAGTGCACTACAAAGCTTGGGCTTTAAGGCAAAACTTTTGCCTGCTGTACGCCCCGAGGCGATCCAGCTCGGTCTTCGCTATGTCAATAATGATGCCTGCTACCCGGCAATTGTTGTGATCGGACAGCTTCTTGATACGGTGCTTTCCAAAGATTTTGACCCAAAAACAAGCGCACTTCTTTTAGCGCAGACCTGCGGGCCGTGTCGGGCAACAAATTATGCGACACTCTTAAAGTGGGCCTTAAGGGACCTAGAGATGCCGGATTTGCCTGTGATTACGATTTCCACTCATAAAATCACTGGCACGGAACATTTGCCGCTGGGTCTAAAAGGTACTAACCGCATTGCTTTAGGTGTTCTTTACGGTGATTTACTGCAAAAGCTTTACCTAAAGGTGCGCTCGTATGAAAAGGTTAAAGGCAGCGCTCAAAGGCTTTTAGAGAAATGGCAAGCCATCGCCGTTCGCGATATCGATAAAGGAAAGCATGGTTTGAGAGTCAATGCTCATGAAATGGTTAAGGATTTTGCCGCCGTTGAAACCATTGATGAGAAAAAGCCTCAGGTAGGTATTGTCGGAGAAATTCTTCTGAAGTATCACCCGCAGGCTAACCTTGAAATTTTAGAAGAGCTTTTTGCCGAAGGTGCTGAGCCGCGTCTGGGCGATATCTCAAGCTTTTTGCTCTATTGTCTTTATGATCCTGTTTTCCAAGCTAAAGCACTCAAGGGTCCTAAGATGCAGGCTTTGGCTTCAGGCTTTTTACTTGACTATTTTGAATCGTTGAGAGCCATTGCCAATGAGGCTCTTTGCGCCGGCGGCTTTACGCCGATGCCAACTATTAAAGATCACCTGATGCGGCTTAAAAACTTAATGTCTCCCGCTCAGCAAGCTGGCGAAGGCTGGCTTCTTACTGCAGAAATGGTAGAGTATCTTGAAACCGGTGCCTCGAATATCCTTTGTCTGCAACCCTTTGCCTGTCTGCCCAACCACATCACGGGTAAAGGCGTTATGCGTGTTTTAAGACAAATGTATCCCAAAGCAAACCTCTGTGCGATTGACTTTGAAGCGGGCACCTCTCACGCAAACTTCACCAACCGCTTAAAGCTATTTATGGCTCAGGCAAAAGAAGCTCTGAAAGAAAATCTTGGAGCGCAGCATGAGTGAGACAAAAAATTTGCCGCACGGAGGCTTACTCATTGTCACCCTGCCTGAACAGGGTGCAGTGGGAGCGCTCTCCAGTCACTATTTCGACCCCCGGGCCAAACAAGGAAAAATCCGTGATGCGCTCGTAAAATGGTTTACCCTTTGGGGCATTCCCCTATCGCGCTCAACCTCTAACCCCACATGGCTAGAAGCCCACACCGCTGAAGTGGTCTGGTGCGATGCAGCCCCCGCTCACCTGCACGGCCCCCAAACAGTGAAATACTATGTCGAAACAGGCGATAGAGTCGTTAATGCGATAAAAGCGTCAGAACCCAAAGTCATTTTGGTGCTCAGTGCCTACCTGTATGAAGCAATGGCAAGCGACGCTTTAGCCTCACGCATTACAGAGGTGATCGGCAAAGCTAAAAGCGCTCCTAGAAGAATTACGGCGATGAGGCTTAAAGCCATGGAGCAGACGTTTGAGCATGCAAGAATGCTCATTTTGCCCACACCCTCTAAAAATACAACCGATGATTATGTACAAAGCCTGACGGCCGCTGTGAGAGAAAATTTCGAAGCAGCCGGCTTTGACTTAAATGACAGGGGTGATGCGTTACTGACAGCAGCACGAGAGCTTCTGGTGATGGATGAAGCCCGCACACTACTGACCCTTCAAAACCGCCTTAGAATCGATGAACAACGGGCAAGAAAACTGCTCGATGCACTAGAAGAAAAAGGCGTCATTACCCAAAGCGATGAAAGCGGACGACGCTTTTTTAAAAGACAAAATTAATCCCGCACAACTTCTTTAAAGCTATGCGGGATTGTTGACTTTTTAGAGCTTCAAAAATTAGGCTTCAACGATCTTTAGCCCACTTTCAATGTTGGTTAATACCGTGTCTTTTCCAAAAAGTTCAAGGGTCTTATCAAAAACAGGCGAAACTTTTTCACCGAAAACGAGCACGCGGATGGGCACGGCCACCACGGGCATCTTAATAGCCATTTCATCCATAATGCTCTTTAACACGCCGTAGATGTTTTCAGCTGTCCAATCGTTAATCATTCGAGCGCGTTCAAGGAAAAGCTTCACTGCTTTAAGACTTTGCTCGTTGGCAAGTACTTCGCGAACAAGCGCCTCATCGCGCTTGAGCGGGCGATAAAAAATCATGCAGTTGTCGGCAAGCGCTTCAAGTGTTTCAGGGCGCTGCTTGGTGATTTCCATCACGCGGGCCAAATCCGCATGACCGTCAATTACGCCGCCTCGGGCTTCAATGCGCGGACGCACAAGGCGAGCTAACCGATCATTATCAGCCTCAGCGATATAGAGGTGATTTAAGTGGTTGAGCTTTTTAGGATCCAGGCACGCAGGCGACTTCGAGCAGTGACGAAGGTCAAACCATTGAGCTAATTGGGCTTTTGTGAATTTCTCATCATTTCCGTGGCCCCAACCTAAGCGAGCAAGGTAATTGACCAACGCTTCAGGCAAATAGCCCTTCTTTTCATAGTCCATGACACTTGCGTCACCGTTACGCTTACTTAACTTACGGTTATCCGGTCCGTTAATTAAGGGTAAGTGGGCAAATTCAGGTACTTCGTAGCCGAGCGCCCGATAAAGGTTAATCTGACGTGGGGTGTTATTGATATGGTCAGCACCGCGCACAACGTGGCTCACTTTCATATCGATATCGTCTACCACCACAGCAAAGTTGTAGGTCGGGATACCATCACCGCGCATGATCACGAGGTCATCCAATTCGGTATTTTCAAAAGCAATGTGACCGTAGACCATATCGTCCCAGCTCACCGTACCTGTATCAGGATTACGGAAGCGAATAACGGGCGTTACGCCTTCGGGGATAGGCTTGCCAACACAGTTTTCAGGACGCCAACGACCGTCGTAGCGCGGCTTAATCTTCTTGGCCATCTGTTCTTCGCGCAGCGCTTCCAGCTCTTCCTTAGTGGCGTAGCACTTATAGGCCAAGCCCTTTTCAAGCATCATGTCGACCACTTCTTTATAGCGAGCAAGGCGATCCATTTGATAGATAGGACCTTCGTCATAGTCGAGCTCAAGCCACTTCATCCCATTGATGATCACATCAACAGCTTCCTGAGTCGAGCGCTCCTGATCAGTATCTTCAATACGAAGCAGGAACTTACCGCCGACAAAGTGACGGGCATAAGCCCAACAATAAATGGCCGTTCGGGCCGTGCCCAAGTGCATCATCCCCGTGGGTGACGGTGCAATACGCGTACGAATTTCTTTCATTTTGAATATAAATTTTGAACTTTAAAACCAAATTTTTTGATTTTAAGACATCCCCTCTCATTCGTCTAGTTTTCAACCAAAAGCACACTATTTGATACATTCTTGCGAGTGTCTGCAAGTTCCAAAAGAAATTTGAGGTAATGTGGGACCACTCATATGTGGATAGTCTTTCCTTTTTCCACAATTTTTGTGGAGAAGGCTGTGGAAAACTTTGGGAATTCTTGGGGAAAATGAGTGAATAAGAGTTAAAAAGATGAGCGACTAGAAAAGAAACTTTAAAAATAGTGAAAAAAAAAGAGCTGTCAGCTCAGAGGCTGCAGCTCCTTTTTTGTTATTCGTTTCAGAACGAATTAGAGGCTTTTCACCTTTTCCACGAGGCTGGCGAAACCTGCCTTGTCAAAGATAGCCATATCGGACAGAACCTTGCGGTCCAAAGCGATGTTGGCCTTCTTTAAGCCGTTCATGAACACGCTGTAGGTCATGCCGTTAGCACGAGCACCAGCATTGATACGAGCGATCCACAAGCGACGGAAAACGCGCTTCTTGTTGCGGCGGTCACGATAAGCGTATTGACCAGCCTTCATCACCGCTTGCTTGGCAACGCGGAAAACATTATTGCGACGAAGGATGAAACCCTTGGAGAGTTTCATAATCTTCTTATGACGAGCGCGAGCGGTAACACCACGTTTTACTCTGGGCATCTTTCTCTCCTCTTAATTAAGCGTAGGGCAACATACGATGGATGGACTTGCTGTCAGAGTCGTGAATGGTGACCATTCCGCGCAGATGACGCTTGTTCTTCGTCGTACGATGGGAAAGAATGTGACGCTTGGTGGCGTGAGCACGTTTGATGGAGCCGCCAGAACGCACCTTGAAGCGCTTGGAGGCAGCCTTTTTCGTTTTCATCTTCGGCATTTGACCGATTTCCTTTTGTTATTAGATGATCACCGGCGCTTTTGCACCTCGCAAAAGACTTGTCGGCCGGATCTCACTTGTTATAGGCCGAGCCCCTTTTTTCTCTTGTCGCAAAGGCAAAATACGCCCCGCGAGGAATTCAACAAAAAAGAATGGCTCGACTTCAAAAACGCGAATGATATTACTTTTTACGCTTAGGCGCAAGTACCATGATCATCTGGCGACCTTCCAACTTCGGGAACTGCTCAACTTGAGCAATTTCAGCCAGATCTTCGCGGATACGCGTGAGCACATCCTGGCCTAAATCCTGATGGGCCATTTCGCGACCGCGGTAACGAAGCGTCACTTTGGCTTTGTTGCCGTCGCCCAAAAAGCGGATCAGGGCGCGAAGCTTCGTTTGATAATCATTTTCGTTAGTGGCAGGGCGGAACTTTACTTCCTTTACCTGAATGACCTTTTGCTTGGCCTTCATTTCCTGTTGACGTTTTTGTTCTTGATAGCGGAACTTACCGTAGTCCATCAAACGGCAAACAGGAGGATTGGCCTTAGCTGCCACTTCCACTAAATCCACACCCGCTTCTTCGGCCATGGCCAAAGCTTCGGAGGTGCGCACAATACCGATTTGGGTGCCATCGACACCCGTCAGACGAATTTCAGGCACACGAATCTCACGATTGATTCGGTGCGTACGTTCTTGAGCGATGATCGTTCTCCTAAAAACTCAAACTCTGTAGCATTTCACGCCGCACGGCGCGAAGCGCTCACTTTAACACTTTTTAGTGCAATTTTGTGAATTTCAAATACAAAAAACAACACTTAATTGTCTAGTCAAAAAGACTTTTTTACAAAAAAGCCCGCTTCTAAGACAAACATCTTAAGAAGCAGGCTTTTTAACACATAACACTAAAGCTTAGTGATTGACTTTTTGCTCAGCCTCTTGCACAACCTTAGCGATGAAGTCTTCGAGCTTCATTACGCCCAGGTCCTTGCCGCCGCGGGCACGAACAGCAACGGTGCCGGCTTCGCGTTCCTTGTCACCCACCACAACAATGTAGGGGAGCTTTTGCAGGCTCAACTCACGGATCTTATAGTTGATCTTTTCGTTGCGCACATCTTTTTGAACGCGCAGACCCGCAGCCTTCATCTTGGCAGCAATCTCTTCGACATAGTCGATCTGATGCTCAGTGATGCTTGCCACAGCCACTTGAACCGGAGCCAACCATACGGGCATAGCGCCGGCGTAGTGCTCGATCAACATACCGATCCAGCGTTCAAGCGAACCGATAATTGCACGGTGAAGCATCACCGGCACCTTGCGAGAATTATCTTCTGCAACGTATTCAGCACCTAAGCGGCCCGGCATTTGGAAGTCAACCTGAATCGTACCGCATTGCCAAGAGCGGCCCAAGCAGTCCTTCAAGTGATACTCAATCTTCGGACCGTAGAAAGCGCCTTCACCGGGCAAAATTTCGTACTTAAGGCCCAAATCATCCAAGCTCTTCATCAAAGCGGCTTCTGCCTTATCCCAAGCGGCATCTTCACCGATACGCATTTCAGGACGCGTGGCCACTTTATAGGCAATTTCATCAAAGCCAAAGGTGTGGTAGACCTCACGCACAAGTTTGGAATAGGCTTCGCATTCGGACAAAATCTGATCTTCCGTACAAAAAATGTGACCGTCGTCTTGCGTAAAGCCTCTCACGCGCATTAAGCCGTGCAGGGAACCGGAGGGTTCATTGCGGTGGCATTGACCGAATTCGCCCAAACGCATCGGCAGATCGCGGTAGCTGCGCAAAGCAGAATTAAAGATCTGGATATGACCCGGGCAGTTCATGGGCTTTAAGGCGTAATAACGATTTTCTGACTCGGTCGTGAACATATTTTCACGGTACTTTGCCCAGTGACCGGAGCGTTCCCACAAGGAGCGGTCAAGCACCTGAGGAGCTTTGACTTCATCGTAGCCGTTATCCTGATAAATCGTACGCATGTACTTTTCAACCTGCTGCCAGAGCGCCCAGCCCTTAGCGTGCCAGAAAATCATGCCGGGAGCTTCTTCCTGCAAGTGGAATAAATCCAGCTCTTTACCTAAGCGGCGGTGGTCACGCTTTTCAGCCTCTTCAAGCATCGTAAGGTAGGCCTTCAAATCATCTTTTTTAAGCCAGGCCGTGCCATAGATGCGCTGCAGCATTTCGTTTTTGGAGTCGCCGCGCCAGTATGCACCAGCCACCTTCATGAGCTTATGAACTTTCAGTTTCCCAGTGCTCGGTACGTGAGGGCCACGGCACAAATCGATGAAGTCACCCTGCTCGTAGAGCGAAATCACTTCACCTTCAGGAATGGCTTCAATTAATTCTGCCTTGTACTTTTCACCCAAAGAGAGGAAAAACTCGATGGCATCTTCGCGCTTCATTTCTTTGCGCACAATCGGGATATTCTTAGCGGCCAACTCATCCATGCGTTTTTCAATGGCCGTCAGATCCTCGGGCGTAAAGGGGCGCTTGTAAGAAAAGTCGTAGTAAAAGCCGTTTTCAATCGCCGGTCCAATCGTCACCTGAGCTTCAGGATAAAGTTCCTTGACAGCCTGAGCCATTAAGTGGGCCGTTGAGTGACGGACAATTTCAAGCGCTTCAGGGTCCTTGTCGGTGATGATTGCGAGGGTGACATCCTTATCAATCACGTGTGTTGTATCAACCAATTTACCGTCAACACGAGCAGCAATAGCTGCCTTACCAAGACTCGTGCTGATGCTCTTGGCAACGTCGGCTACAGAGACTGCGGAGTCAAACTCACGCTTAGAACCGTCTGGAAGCGTTACGGATAGCATTTTTCTATTCCTTTTCTTTCGGTATATATGAGTAATAAAAAAAGTGTGGCTTTTCGGTAAGCCACACTTTTAAATATTGAATTCTTTCAAGCAACACAAGCGGGCTCGTTAGCAAATTGTTAACGAGTTGTTGTAGTTCGAAGAGTATTGAGACTCAAAAACACTTGAAAGTTCCTATTAAACTGATGTCGCCTATTTTAGACCTGTGCTTTATGCTTTGTAAAGCATGCCACTTAGCAATTGTGCCTAAAAAACACTCCTATAGATGGCAAGGACGTCTTCAGAGGTGAGTTTCTTAAACTGACCGATCGTCCCAGTTCTTGCACAGGCGCTCTTTGCACAGCTGCAAAGAGCCTCATCGGTTAAACCGAAGAAAGAGAGCTTTGCTGGCATTTTCATCGTGCGATAGAAAGCTTCTAATTTTTCAATCCCCTCTTCAACCGTTTGAGCTTGCATGATCTTTTGAGCAAAACGCAGCATGCGTGAAGGATTCACATCGGCCACATAGCGAAGCCAGGCCGGAGTAATCACCGCAAGACCTGCTCCATGAGTAATCGTCGGATCAAAGGCCGATAATTCATGCTCCATTGCGTGACAGGCCCAATCTTCAACCTGTCCCAAGCCGTAGTAGCCATTATGAGCCCAGCTACCCACCATTGCGATTTGGCACCAGGCATCATAGTCGTGAGGATTTTCAAGTAGTTTCGGCCCCATTTCAAGTGCCGTACGAATCGCTGCCTCTGCCTGACCGCTGACAAAGTCAACGTGCTCGGTATTGGTGAAGTAACGCTCGAAGATATGGCTAATCATATCCACAACGCCGGCGGCAATCTGAGTTTGAGGTAAGGTAAAAAAGAGCTCAGGATTGACTACAGAAATCATCGGGCGGATTTTTTCGCTTGCCGTCCCAAGTTTTAAACCGTTGTGATTGATCACCATACGAATTGACTGTTCGCTGCCTGCAGCAGGAATGGTTAAAACGCAAGCAACAGGCAGCGCCTCGGTAATGGCAACGCCTTTAGTAAAAAAGTCCCAAGCATCACCCTCGTATTTAGCCCATGCGGCTGCCACTTTACAGGTATCAATCACGCTGCCGCCACCGATAGCCAACAAGGCATCTACCTCAGAGTCAAGAGCAATTTTTTTGACTTTCGAAGCAAATTCAAGCGTGGGATTAGCTCGTACTCCACCCATGGTAAAGTACTCGATTCCAACCGCTTCAAGCGAAGACTGCACAGCAGAAACAGTACCGTTTTTAAGCGCGCTGCCGCCACCGTATACAATCAAAACCTTACCGATATTTTCTTTTTTAAGGGCTTGGCCTAATTTTTTATGTTCATCTCGTCCAAAAAGAATTCTTGTCGGATTAGAGTAATTGAAGTTGAGCATGAAGTGACCTCTTTAATGGCAAAAGACTCCTACATTTAAATTTTATCCTGCATTAACGAATCTCTTGCAATAGCCGTATTGTTTTTTCTAAAAATTGACGCCCAATTTTTTCTGGTCTTCAACTCTTAACGAGATAGCTGATACACAAAAGTACTGACGAAAATAAAAGTGTTAAGAAAGATCACGCGTTAAAATAGATAAGATTTAACTCTAACGCTTAAAGGAAATACCCATGAGCACAGAAAAGAAAAATCTGGAACCGGGCTTACCGCCCCTTCTTCCTGAAACCAAGGAAGTCATGGACACGCTGATGGCAGCTGACTTGATTAAGAAGGCTTTGCAATTAGCGGTTGACCAGGACCAACAATGCTTGCAAGAACAAATTGCTATCACCGAAATCCCCTCCTCTCCCTTCGGTGAAGAATTGCGCGGTCAGGATTTCATTGAACGTTTCACCAAACTCGGTCTTCAAAACGTTCACATGGATGAAGTGGGTAATGTTTTGGGCCTGCGCCCCGGTGTCGGTCCCGAACCCCGCACGAAGCTCATTATTTCTGCCCACTTGGACACGGTCTTTGCTAAAGACACAAACTTTAAGGTCCGTCAGGACGGCAATATGTTCTATGCCCCTTCCATCGGCGACGACTCTCGCGGTTTGGCTGGTCTTTTGCAAGTCATTCGCATGTTCCAGGAACTCAATATTCAAACCGAAGGAGACATCCTCTTTGTGGCTACGGTCGGTGAAGAAGGCGAAGGCGACCTTCGCGGTGTGAAGCACCTCTTCCGCGATCCCAATGTGGATGTGGACGCTTTCATGTCTCTTGACTGGTGCGATCCGAGCGATGCGATCGTAGGCGCTACGGGTAGCCTGCGCTATCGTGTAAGCTTTGACGGCCCCGGCGGACACAGCTACCTGGGCTTTGGTCAGCCCTCTGCCATTCACGCCATGATGCGTTCAGGCAAAGTGCTCTGTGATCTCGAAGTGCCCAAAGAACCCAAAACCACCTACACAGTAGGTGTTGTTAAGGGTGGCACCACAGTGAATTCCATTGCTGCTCACTGCTCAATCGACATCGATATGCGCAGCACGGAAAATGCCTCCCTCTTGGCTTTGCGTGACAAGATTTTGCCCGCTTTCGAACAAGCCGTAAATGAAGAAAACGCTCACTGGGGTATTACCGATGAGGCCAATAAGGTTAAAGTAACCATTACGCCGATCGGCAACCGCCCTGCCGGCCAACAGCCCTATGAAAGCCCGGTTTGCCAAGCCATTCGCGCCGGACTTCTCGCACTGGGTCTGCCTCTTCACATGTATGCCTCTACTTCCGGTGACCATAACGTATCTTTGAGCTTGGGTATCCCGAGCCTTGCAATGGGTGCAGGCGGCCGCAACTGGAAGATGCACACCTTGGAAGAAGTCTATGAACACAAGGACGCCTACCAGGGTCCGCAATTGGCTTTCCTCATGGCCTGCGCTATGAGCGGTGTGGAAGGTGTCACTAAGGGTTTCTTGAAAAAGCGTGCCCGTTAATTAACTTCTGACACTTTTTAAGTCAGTGAGCCTGCCGAAAAATAATCGGCAGGCTTTTTTATTCTTTAGCACGAACGCATTGAAGTTTTTTGTGTGTCTTCCAATGCGAGTAGCTTTGCAGAATCACTGACACACAAATTAAAGCGAGTCCAATATAAAACGAAAAATTCAAGTCGCGGGCTTCATGAAAAATAATCATGGCCAAAATAATGCTGTAAACGGGCTCAAGGTTGTAGCTTAAGTTGACAGTAAAAGCCGATAAGCGCTTAAGGGCTTCAAGCTGTAAAGAAAACATCCCCACTGTGCAAAAGGATGAGAGAATCAAAAGGTAGACGAAGTCTGATGTTGAAGGAACAATCGTAGCCACCGGGAAAATCGACAGATAAAGAGGTAGGAGCGCACTCATGATGACAAAACTTGCGGCAATTTCATAGAAAAGGAACGTCATCAGCGGATAGTCTGAACCCACACGCCTATTTTCAATCGTAAGAAATGCTGCGGCAATCGCTGACAAAATACCCAAGATAATGCCCACCTGGTAGCGAGTGTCAAAGTGGAAAATGAGCGCAATACCGAAAATCGTCAGAAGACTGAAAGAAACTTCACGAATCGAAAAGGCGCGCTTACTCCAAAAAGGATCAATGATCGCTGTAAAAAAGCCGACTGAGGCAAAACAGACAACTCCGATTGAAACATTAGAGTATTTAATAGATCCGTAGAATAAAAGCCAGTGGATGCACAAAAGCAATCCCACCCAGGCAATTCTTAGGATATCTTTAAAAGGCAGACGGATCCGACCGTTTTTAACGACTAAATACAAAAGGAAAAAGACGCTAGCCAGCATGACACGGTACCAGACCAATAGCCCCTCATTTAATGTAATAAGGCGCCCCAAAACACCGGTAAAACCCGCAAGGATAATCGAGACATGTAAAACAATAAATGCGTAAGAGAGCATCTGGCAGTCTTTCTTAAAAAAGATTAAATTTCGCGAAATTGTAGCGCAAAGAAAACGCACACCCTATCAGAACACTTGGACTTTCTTAACGATACAAACTCTCGTGTGATATAGTCAAAGAGTTGGTTTTTCCTAATTAAGGAAATGCAAAATGAAAAAATCTCAAAACAAAAATACTGAGAGCGGCACGCAGTGGTCTGCGATGTTCGGAGACATCTTCGGCCTGAAGGCTTACGCGGACAAAAAAGGCCGCCGAGACAAAAAACGCATCCCCTGGCAGTGGGCCTTGTGGGGAGCGCTTCTTTTTTTCATCGTGGGCTATCTCCTTCCGACAGACTCCGTCTGGATTTTGCTCGTAGCAGTCGCCGCAGCCGTCATTTTCTATTTTGCTAAAAGCACAGAAACTGTTGAAGAGCAGGTGCTTTTATTAACTGATAACCGCACCCCTGCTCAAAAAGAAGCGCACCGCAGACGCGAAGCCACACGAAGTCAAAAAGCAGCCTCTGCTAAGCGAGCCAGAGCCAAACAAAGTGAAAAGCCCGCTCAGAGTGCCAAGACTGCCAAAAAAGAAAACATCACGGTTACGCAAGAAGCTTCTGATGCCTCAGCGATGACCAAGGCCCAACCGAAAAGAAAGCCTCGCCGCAAAGCACCTACTTTGACCACAAAGCCTCAAACGAAACCCGTTCAAGCCTCCTCGCAAGAAAACAAAGAGAGCTCAGAACCCGCCGTGACTGCAGCAGCCGTTGTGAGTACCACGGTAAAGGCTTCAAACGATCAATCGGCAGCCAAACCTGCCAGCAAACCAAGTGCAAAACGCAAGCCCAGAACCCCTCGTAAAAGTACCCCGGGGACAGCGAAAACTAAACGGACTGGCACAGCAAGGACTAGGACAAGAAAGCCTGAAGAAAAACCGTCCGAATCATCGGTCCCCTCTCAGGTGACAGAAAATAATTAAATAAATTTTTAAGAGCCGAAATTTCGGCTCTTTTCTTTTTCGGTCAAAATTTTCAGATTGAGATTGTCTTAGCCTGAAAAAAGTTGACACCTTTAAGAACTAAAGGAGTCAAAAATGACGGTCGAATTCGACAACAAGAATAAGAAGGATACAGGTTAGAACTATGCCGAAGACATTCTGTTTAAAAATAATTTTTCCTGTAGTAACTGCTGCAACTCTTGCCCTTTTTTGTCTGAGCGGATGTACTACAAATCCAACGAAGACTTCTTTGAGTCCGATAGCGAAAAGTTCTCAGGAAAAAATCAGTTCCATAGAGCAAAAATATCACGTGGTATTAGGCGTATCGACTCGTGACCAAAACGGCAAAGTTCTTTTAGAGTGGCGTTCTCGAGAACGTTTCCCGCTCACTAGCACAGTCAAGGCACTGCAGTGCGCCAGAGTCTATGACTTGGGCCTTGAAAACGTCAGAGCACCGATTAATACCGTCAAAGCTGTAGCTCACTCGCCGGTCTTAGGCTCTATTGATCCTAAGACGGAGATTTCACTTAAAGAAGCTTGTCGAGCAGCTTTATCTCAAAGCGACAATCGTGCGGCAAATTTTATCTTTTTCCACACCGGGGGCCCCAAAGCGCTAACTACTTGGCTGCGGCAAAAAGCAGACCAAACAACCCGTAGCGATCGACTGGAGCCTGATCTCAACAGATTTCCCCCAAACGAATATCGCGATACAACGACTCCGAGCAATGCGTCGCTAACATGGTATAGGTTAGACACCTCAATGGCACAGTCGGCTCAAACACAATGGTTAGAGGATCTCGCCAGTAATCAAACAGCCTCCAATCTGCTGCGCTCAAGTCTGCCCGAAGGGTGGCTATTGTACGGTCGCTCGGGAGCCGGGGCCGATTCTCATTGCTCTTCAAGAGCCCTGCATGCCATTCTTGTCTCCGACGAAGGCGATCGCCACTACGTAGCACTGCATCTGTTAGCTCCTGCTAAAACACCGCTTATGCAAAGAGACGCAATTATGCAAAAAGCTATTGAAGTGATCTACCGCCAACTCAATTAAGAAGGGAAAGAAAAGAGCATTTCCTTATTTAAAAGGAATTTTTATCTTTCAAAATCACTTTTGTCTGTTTCGTGTATTCCCCTAGAACAATTGCCTTATATCTAGGAGAAATGCTTATTTCTTTCAGACTCAGCCCTCATTACGATGGTAAAAATGCGGATTTTGTCCCATTAATCATTTACCAACAAACCAAGAAAGGAATTTCCCATGTTTGAGGGCATGCTTTTTTACATCTTTGTCTGCCTAGCATTTTTTGCGATCGGCGACTTCTTAGGCGTAGCCACTAAAGCGAAGCTTTCTTCTGTTTTCGTGAGCCTACTGTTATTCCTTGTTTTCTTCATGGCCGACTGGATCCCGGATGACGTGATCAATCAGGCCGGTCTCACCCAAATCGGCAAATGGGCCGTGGGCTTTGTGGTCTTCGGCATGGGCACGACCATTAATATGCGTGAACTCATTGCTGAGTGGCGTACGGTGGCAACTGCCTGCTTATCGATGGCTGTGATTTGGATCGGTATGGTGGTGCTTGTGCCCTTAATCGGCTACAACGAAACAATCGTTGCTATTCCGATTATTAACGGCGGTATTGTGGCCACTCAAATTATGACTTCTGCCGCAATGGAAAACGGTTTAGAAATGGCTGCTGCCTTGGGTACGATTTTGTACGCCGTGCAAAAATTCTTCGGCACGCCCTTTGCCTCCTATTTTGGTTTGCGCGAAGCCCGCCAGGTGCTCACAGTCTACCGTCAAACGGGTGTCAATCCTAATAAACCCGTTGCAAAGCCCGGAGAAGAGCCCAAGCCCACCTTTGCTGAAAAAAATAAGAAATACTACGGTCAATTTGTCTGCTTAGGCATCATGGCTTTGTTCTCCTGGGTGGCCTCCATCATCGGTCAAATGACCGGTTTAAGCTACACGATTTGGTGCTTAATCTTGGGCGCCATCATGGCTACGACCGGCTATGTGCCCAAAAACATCATGGCTCAAGCCAAATCGGGCGGCATCTTTAACGTTGCAGTGTTTGCCTCCATCATCCCTAGCTTAGCCAAGATTGACTTCCATGAATTAATTGTCTTAGGTTACAGCACTGTAGTCGTTTTCGTTGTGGTCTTCGTTCTGCTTTATGTCTGCTTTGCCATTTTGCCGCTCTGGAAAGTACAGGGTCATAAAAACGTGGCATTGGGTGTCGCAGCAGCTCAGCTCTTAGGGTTCCCTGCGACCTACCTTATTGCAAACGAAGTGGCAACGGCTGCCGCAGAAAATGACGAAGAAAAACAGGTGGTACTCGATGCCATTATGTCTAAGTATCTCGTAGCGGGCTTTACCACTGTGACCTCAGTTTCCGTCATCATTGCCGGTATCTTTGAAACATTCATTGTTCCGTAAGGTCACAATTAAACGAAACGATTTATTTGATCGACACTTTTTGAAAGGGTAAACATCATGTTTAAGTTTGATGCTCAAGACTATCCGTACGCCTCCAAGCGTCACGTGGTCTATGCCAAAAACGGGATGTCCTGTGTGGGCAATCCTTCTGGCGCTGCCGCCGGTCTTCAGGTCCTTTTAAAAGGCGGCAATGCCATTGACGCTGCCGTCGCAGTCGCATGCGCGCAGCCTGTGGTCGAACCCACGGGCAACGGTTTGGGTGCTGACTGCTTTGCGCTCATTTGGTATAAGGGCAAACTCTACGGAATCAATGGTTCAGGTCCGCTGCCCAAGGCTGCCTCCATTGCTAAATTGAAAGAACGCGGTTTTGACAGCATTCCGCCCTATGGCGTCGAACCCATTGATGTACCGGGTGCTGTGGGCGGCTGGATGGCCATGCATGAGCGTTTTGGTCGTCTGCCCCTTGAAGAAGTGATGGCCCCTGCCATTGACTACGCTGAAAATGGCTACCCGGTCTCACCTAACATCAGCCGCTTGTGGGAAGAAGCTTATAAGAATTACAGCAAGTACCGTGACCGTCCGGAGTTTAAAGGCTGGTTTGATACCTTTGCTCCGAACGATACGTGGCTGCGTCCGGGCGACGTCTTTAAGAGCCATGATATGGCGGAAACCCTTCGTGAAATCGCCCGCACCAAGGGTGAATCCTTCTATCGCGGTGCGTTGGCTCAAAAGATCGATGCCTTCATGAAGGAGCATAACGGATTCTTGTCGGCAGAAGACTTAGCGGCCTACCATCCCGAATGGGTTCAGCCGTTAAAGACCGATTACCGCGGTTACGACGTTTGGGAAATTCCGCCCAACAGCCACGGCATCACCGTTTTGATGGCTCTGAATATTTTGAAGGGCTTCACATTCGGCGAACGCGACACCATCGACACGCTTCATAAGCAAATCGAAGCTATGAAGCTTGCTTTCGTCGATACGATGGAATATGTGGCCGAACCCTCACACATGATTGTTACCTCCGAGCAGCTTTTGAGCCAAAAGTATGCTGATGACCGCAGAAAACTCATCAAGCCTGACTCTGCTTTGATGCCCGAAGTGGGTGATCCGCGCTACAGCTCTACCGTTTACTTTGCTACGGCTGACGCCGAAGGCAACATGGTGAGCATGATTCAAAGTAACTTCCGTGGATTCGGCTCCGGTATCGTCATTCCTGGCACGGGTATTTCGCTCAATGACCGCGCCCAAAACTTCCGCTTTGATGAAAAGCATCCCAATGCTTACGAAGGCGGTAAGCGCCCGTACCACACGATTATTCCGGCCTTTATCTCTAAGGGCGATCAACCGATTTCTGCCATGGGCATCATGGGCGGTTGGATGCAGCCTCAGGCTCATCTGCAAGTCATCATGAATATGATTGACTTCCATTTGAACCCCCAACAGGCTCTCGACGCTCCGCGTTGGCAATGGATTGGCGGCAAGAAGGTGGAAGTTGAGCACGATATGCCCAATCACCTCGTTCGCCTGCTTCAACGCATGGGTCACGACATCGTTGTGCAACCCGATCCCTATCACATGGGACGCGGTCAAGTGATTTTGCGTGATGAAAAGACGGGAATCCTTTGCGCCGGTACGGAAAAACGCACCGACGGTCAGATTGCCTCTTTCTAGTAAACAACTCTCGGCTAAAGCCGAAAGCTTTTATTTATCGT
>UMID01041910.1_pt1 | contig 93337 bp, 75 predicted proteins | sample 1965691 | NCBI WGS metagenome assembly UMID01 (sample SAMEA4836115, study PRJEB28245) | human gut metagenome | biome: gut microbiome; material: fecal sample | place: Denmark | collected 2008 | reverse complement strand
CTTATTATCTATAAAATATTGAGTAATAATCGGTTGTAAATACGAAATTTAGAATTGCAAAAAAAATCCAACCACTCTCCTATTCATATCGGAGAATGGTTGGATTTTTTATAGGTATCAGCCTAGCTGACTAGTTCACGTTATAACCGGAGATAACCACCTTCGGGGTCTCGCCTCTCGTATCTACATCTTTCCAATGGATGTTGATCTCTTTCTTCTCGCCCGGAAGCAAGGAGAAATAGTTGTCGCTATAGAACATCGGGAGGAATTGCTCGCCATCCTTCTCGCCCACTACATTCACACGGATCATCAGAGCCGGGGTGGATGAAGTATTCTCTAAGGTAGCGGTAGCGGTCCAAGTACCGTCATTACCCTTATTGGTTGCCACGTTGGATCGTAAAGTAACCTTTGGCATCTCACGCAAAGCTTGGTAGTTGCCTTCCTCTACGCCACGCAGATAGAAGTTATCCGATACGATCTTGCCATTCTCTGTCAACGTCAACTTGACGAAATGAGCACTGGATACGCTAGCTGGGAAATCCAGTTTCATACATTTGTTGGTAGTATCTTCTTTACTATCCACGGAAACCTCGTTTTCCCATGAAATAGAACCGTCCATATTGATGATTTGAGCCTTTGCCGTCAAACCATTACGTACGCCGGCGCTATAGTTCACTACCTCGATCTCGTCCGTAACCGGATTCCATTGAATGTGCAGAGGCTCGGAGGCCTTCTTGCAACCAAAGTAAGCGGCGGTAGGCTCGAAATAATAATCGTAAGTCTGCCATACCATAGAAGGCCATGCCGGATGCGTCATCCACAGCAATAATCCCTTACGGTTCAAGCTTCTTGATTCGAACATACCCCGGTAACCATCATAGTTTACCCACTGAGCCAGATCGGCGAATTCCTTGGCGTTGTTCGGCTTACCGAAGCCCTTTTCGATGATAGCGTTGAAAGAAGCGCAAGACTGGGCGCCTTCCATCGTATAATCGTGTTGTCCCCATTGAGCGTTTTGCGGCCAAAGCGCTTCCGGAGAGAAAGTACGAACCAAGCTCTCGTAATTCATCACGTTGGGCATACCCCGCTCACTATGGAACTTATCACTACCATTCTTCAAGCTAAAGTATTCTTTAACAGGAAGCGCACGGTACGGGCCATGGCCACTTACCACCTCATCCGCCGAGCTGGAGATATAATGTAAGCCCGGATGATCCTCTTTCACGATACGGCGTAAAGCCTTGTCGATCTGCTCCGGCGGGAAGCCCTCGTTGCGCCCGCAATAAATACCGATAGAGGCATGGTTACGGAAACGTTTCACATAATCCTCAGCATTGGCGATAAACATCTCCGGATCATAAGGATCGGGTCCGTCGGAAGGATTCGCCAACCAGAAATCTTGCCAGATCATGATACCATGACGGTCGCAAGCCTCATACAATTCCTTGTCGCCGATTTGTCCTACCCAGTTACGCATCATCGTAAAGTTCATATCAGCATGGTAAGCCACGGCGATGTCGTACTCACGACCCCGGTAATTCAGGTTAGACTCACCGAATCCCCAGTTACCGCCACGGCCGATAAAACGACGCCCGTTGATAAAGAGACTCAAGATGCTATTATTCTCGTTGAAGGTCATTTGTCGGATACCTACCTTGAAATCCTCAGAGTCGGATACCTTATCGCCTACCTTAAAGGTGAAATTAGCGTCGTATAAATAAGGAGATCCGTACCCTTTAGGCCACCACAGACGTGGGTTCTGAACCTTCAATTGGCTGAAGCTATTTGGATCGAAAGTAACCGTCTTCTCCTCGTTTGCGGCCAATTCTACCGGTTGCTCGAAAGTGATATCGCCGATCTTCCCTGTCAATACACCCTTTACAGGAGCAGCATCATGGTTCTTCACGATCACTTCCGGAGTCAAGGTAGCGGAAGTCGTATCCGGCAACGGTAATACAACCTGTACGAACGGGTCTTGAATCGTTACCTTGCCTGTAGAAGTCAAGTACACATCATCCCAAATACCTATATTACGACCACGGATCGTCGAGATCCAATCCCAACCGATCGAAGCGTGGAAGGTTGGGTTATCAGCGCCTAAGATACCACCGTTGAAATCCGTATTCTTCTCACATTTCTCCTTGATAGCACCGATATGCTCATTCTTGATGATCTCCACTGCGACAACGTTCTTACCCGGTACGACCCTGTCTGTAACGTCAAATACACCTCGGATAAACGCTCCCTCGATACGGCCGATCTTGTTACCGTTTAAATATACATTCGCTTTCCAGTTGATACCATCGAAATTCAAGAACAAACGATCTTGCTTGAATCCTTCGGGTACCTCAAACTCATCCCTATACCAGAAATTAGAGTTGAAGAATGACTCGGATATCTGCATCAGGTTATCCGCGTAATTCGGATTCGGGATAGCTCCGATATTCTTATAACTACTCAATACCGTTCCCGGCACAGTCGCCACGATCCAATTTTCCGGAGAGAAAGAAGGTTTCGATATTTCCTCGCCGGAAGCGGTTACCTCGGAAGCTCGTTGTACTTTCCAGTTTCCGCCCGATAAACGGATCTCGTCTTTTGTAGCAGCCGGAGCAGCAGCCGGTTGGGCAAGCAAGCCACCTTTACCCATCACCTCTATCTCGCTTAAGATATAACGTCCGTCATTAGCCGGTTGCTCCATCCATACCCGTACGTAGCGGCCTTTTCCTTTTAGCTTGATCTCATCCAGATTAGCATCTCCACCCGGAAGATTCGCTATGTCAACCCATTGTTTAGCGTCGTCGGAAACTTGAATCTTACCCTTGATCGCTTTATTGATCCAATGTAATTTTACTTTGTCGAATTCGGATTGGCTACCCAAGTCCACATAGACCCACTCCTCTCCTGTCGTGGCACTCATCCAAGCGCTATTAAAGAATTTGGAAGGAAGCAAATCTATCAACTTATCTTGGTTATAGAAATTCATCTCGAAGAATGCCCAATAAGCGGCACCTTCCATTTTCAATCGCATCCGATAATAAGCATATTCACCCGGTTGATCGAATGTCAAAGTCTCATTCAACATACGGGTGGGCAACGTACCCGGATCCCAGCTATTCTTGTTCGGGTCTGAATGGGCCTTATACTTGCTGGCCTTACCCGGCATACCTTTACCCTTTAAGGCAGCCAATTCCGTCCAAGTATTTCCATCATTCGATCCCTCGCAAACAATCTCATATCCATCCTTAATCTTATTCTCGTCATAAGCCACGCTGCCGCGGAATTGTACCTTGTCGGCTTTCTCTTTCCAGTTATTCAGCGTGAACAAGAAATAGGCATCCTCTCCCGTAACCGCATTACGAGAATAAGGACCTTGATCGATCATCCACTCACGCTCACGACGAGCTATATCCCCATTTTGCGTGGAGAGATCGAGATACTGAGGTTGTTTATCGCTAATAACACCATCCGTCACCAGTTGGGCCGTTAGATTGTAATCATAACTGGATGAGTTGTAAGCGCTACGCAAAAGAGCTATGTTACGATACGTGGAATAATCCGGACGTAATGAAGGAGAAAAATCCTCCCCCGGATCTCCCGGATACGAACCGATACCTCTGGTATAATAATCCGACCGATCGAAAGATTCCGCCGGAACACCGCTCTGCCCACATCCTCCTAGCAATGCTGAGACCGCTACCGCTCCACAAAGCGTCAAGAGTCGAGGCAATTTTTTCTTTTTACTGAATGTTCTCATACTACTTATTGTGTTTCTCTAAATTAGTTAGTTTAATAAGATACCGTCACGTCAAAACCCTCCTTCCGGGCCCGTTCCGCAATCGCATCTAATTCTTCTTTAGTAGCTTTTTTCAAAGCTTTAACCGGGGTCTCCCTATCTATCGTATAAATCATGACTTGTTTCGGACGGATTTGTTTTAAGGCGGAGATCCAGCCCGCTATCTCCTCTTCTGTCATATTATTAACCGATTTCCCATTTACTTCCCCCTTCAAGAACATGGTCTGTATAATCAAGTTTCCGTTAAAACGACATAATTGCTTTAATAAAGACTCGAAATTAAACGCCGGAGAATTAGGTACGTCTATCTGCCGAATCCGACTGTCTAATACAGAATCCAGTTTCAATATGTTATCCTCTATTTTATTCAAGGCTTGAAAGACCTCCTCTTTCTGGAGCATCGTAGAATTAGAAAGTACGGCGATTTTAGCATCAGGGAAAAATCGATCCCGGGTAGCGATCGTATCATCAATGATTCCACCGAATTCCGGGTGTATCGTAGGCTCTCCGTTTCCGGCGAATGTAATTACATCCGGAGCGATCCCTTCCGCTTTCATGGAACTTAGTTTTTGCTCTAAGGCTTCCCTCACTTCCGTACGAGTAGGCAGTTTACTATGGGTCCTATGATTCTCATTCAATCCACATTCGCAATAAATGCAATTAAAAGAGCATAATTTCCCGTCTGTAGGAAGTAAATTCATCCCTAAAGAGACACCTAGACGCCGACTATGTATCGGGCCAAATACTATTTTATCAAAAAGAATTGTAGACATAGCGCTGTTTGTTTTTACCCACGCAAATCTACTCTAAAATTTCCAGCGAAGCAAAGCATAAAGATCTGTTTTATCAGAACCGCTTATCTCCTCCGTATCAGTACCTATCAAATCCCTGTCCCAATAATGGGTGTAAGCCAGTTTCGCAGATAAGGATAAACGTTTCCAAATATCCAGACGAAAGGTAAGGGCAAACCGCATCCCATCCCCATAAAAAGAGGGCATATTAAAGGCATACAATATATTCTTCTCATACGAACTGACCCGGCTATTGTAATCATCCGTATGAAACCACGCTAGATAACCATCCATTTGAAGAGGTAGGGTAGTGGGCTTCCAGCCTATACTTTGGGAGATCATAATTCCTTTATTAAGTTTCTTTATAGGATCATCGAATAGAATACCATCTAAGGAAGTCTTAAAAATAAAAGGAGAAGAAAAGTTATAAACCTGTTGAAAACGAATACGATGTTGTTTATAAGAATTGATTCTCAATAAATTATCATTTTCAAAAGTTCTATTCTTTTCTTTTTGCCGGTATTTATAACGAAGATAAGCTGAATAGTTTCTACTAGGGGTATAATCTATCTGAGCCATATATTCCTGTCCTCCGGAAGGAGCGTCTATCCCGTATTTCAACCAAGGAAAACGGAATAAGTCCGCATAAATGGATAATTTCCAGCGGGCGATCGGGGTTAATTGCAATCCCATATAAACCCCTTGCTCATTCTGAACCGTAGAGCCTTGCGAGAAAGCGTTCCCAAACAAAGCTTGATAACGGCGATCGTAATAGCGGTATAATACCAAGAAAGATATATAAGAAGCGGGTGTTAACTGCAAGGCATTCAAGGTAGAAATAGCTCCGTTTTTCGAAAGAGCGGTCTCGCCATAAAACTTAATACGGTTACTTTTCAACATATAGTCAACACCGATGTTGAAATTGTTGGAACCTCTGAAATAGAACAAATTATAAGGTTTTGGATCGGGGTCCATCTTAAACTTACCGAATGAATAGGAGAGAGCCGTTAAACCTACATGAAAATGAGGCTTAGCATAGCGGATATTTCCTCCATATACCTGCATCGTTATCGTTTTCCTCTTTTCCCAATCCCGTTGCAAACGATGAAGTCCGTCTGTTTTTAATGAGGTGAATGTCAAGCTATCTACGGCCGCATCCATTTTTCGGTACGAATAGAAAACACTTATATCCAAGTTTTTAATCGTGATCGTACCGGCCACCCCTCGAAAGAAATCCTGTTCATTGGTAGAAAAGTGCCTACGGAAGCCGTTTGTCCTTCGCTCTGCTTGAGCGACTACTGCCGTACGACTAGGAGAAAAGTCATTGCTAATCACCAGACCCTGTCCGAAAGACATCTTGTAATCCCCTATAGCCAAACTTTTTAACCAGTTGATATCTTTTAGGAATAGATGTGCGGAATAAAAGTCATATCCTTTATAATATGCGTTCCAAAAAGGTTCGCCCGCATCTTTCTCGGCTACGAAGCCTGCTTGTAAACGATCCTCGAAAGTATAGGAATAACGTAAGGAGTGATAGAAAGGTTCTCCTCTATATTTACGATTCGGATGTAGCGAAAGTATGCTGTCCGTTTGTTCACCATATCCCTTTTTCTGTTGAAAACATTGATCATACCTGATTTGTAATTCATTACGACCATATTTCAACAGGTTCTTAACCGTAAGTAACCGTTTTTCAACAAGATTATCACCTATATAAACAAAGGGAAGGAGAAGAGATATCGTCTGAAAATCGATATCCTCTATATTCTTCAACTCATAGATGCTAACCATATTTCCGTATCGTTTCCGATAGGAGAGGAGCTGCTCGATTTGGCGATCGGATAGAAAAGGTAATCGCTTCAGTTGTTCTTCCGTCACGGCATTCAAATCAAAAGGATGCTCAATTAAATAAGATAAATCGGCATACAAACTTTCGATACGCTCCGTATCCTCGGTTTCCAAGGCTAGTTCCTTTACATACTCCATCCACTTATCAACAGAATATTCTATTTGAGAATTAGCGTAATAACTATTTATCAACAGAATTATCGACAAGATTATAAACAATCGTTTCATAGCTAAGTATCATTTAAAAAGAGAATGATAAACCAAGACCAGTACTCATCCCTAAAATCGGATGGTAAATAGAGGCTACATCTATCGTAAAGCAAGAAAAGTTATAACCAATTCCTAAAGAGGGCAGGAGAGGAGCGGTCTGTATTCCGGCACGAATAAAAAAAGAATCGAAAGCGGTGTATTCAAGACCTAAGTTTCCAACAACTAGGTTTTCATTTTCCGTTCCTGCACTTCCTGTAATTAACAGACTGTTTATAATCTCCCATTGAAAACTTATTTGAATTAAGTAATAATTAAAATCTTCTATTTCAATATCTTTATCTCCTATAGAAACAGATGGTAAATTCATTATTAACATTCCTATTAACAACTTATCAATAGGAGAGAAAGTGATTCCAAAATCTGTTGACAGTCTGGATCTTGTATTTTCCAATAGATCAGTTTGCAAGAAACTATAGTGAACTCCAAGCCCTAACGCCCATTGATCCCCCAAGCGTTTTCCTCCCAGCACACGAACCATCATCTCCCTGTATTTATCAAACCCGAAAACAGAGATATCAACACCTACGGATAATAGTTGATTCGGATAATAAAAACTACCGGACATCGTACCCAGTTCTTTCAACATGTACCGATTAAAGTATTCTAAATGAATGGACTTTTTCTCTTTATCGACAATAAGGGCCGAATTGAATAAAATAGATTGCGTCGCCACATTCCCTCCCATTCCCACGCTACGGACATCCGGTAAGCGTAAGTTATCAACACCATGTACATACAATGAAAATACCCCCGCAAACAGGGATAGCAATAGATATTTCATAGTTAAGATTTTGTATGGTTTCTATTTATTCTTCAAGGTTTTCTCATTATCCTTATTTACTCTACGCTGTACCTTTTTAATATCCTCATCCGGGGAAAGTTGTTCAGGCTTAATTCCCCTTTGCAATAGCATATCACGAACAGCGGTGTTGTTATCAATATGTTCTTTCTCAATAGGAGATTGTCCATATAGATCCTTCGTTTGCACATTTACGTTTGTCATTTCCGCCGCTAGGTCTTTAGCTTTTATACTTATAGTCGGTAAAAAATCAGCGATAGGTCTATTCGTGGGGACGTTCATTCTCTTTTTCAACATCTGTGTACTTAAATTGAATAAGGCTTGATCTCCCTTAGAACGGATAATAGCGAATCCTTTATTATCAATGCCTCTTTCGTATAAAATACCAGATAGTTGCTTTTCAGTCTGACTTAATTTTTCTCTAGCCTTTAAGCGTTCACAATCCAATAGGCGTTGTTCAATCACCTCGGCCTTACGGGTTTGTACCGCAAAATAAGTCTGTGCAAAAGCTACTTGCGGTTTACGACTATCACCATTTTGTGCGATTAAGTAGCATGCGTAGCGTGTTAATAAGATGTCATTTATTTGTTGCTCAGCACCATGCCCCACAATAATCACTTTCCCGACGTCGGGAAAGTGATCCTCTATATTTTCTCCCGCATTCCGGCACGCTTCTTTGGCTTTCACCACTACATTATTGATAAAGTTATCCCATTTGGCATATCCTAATAGGGGTTGCAACTCTCTGGCACTCCAGCATTCTATGCCTTCTACCTCACATGAAATGGATTCGAATTTTCCGAATAGGGCGGTAATTTCTTCTTTCTTCATAGTTAATATATTCTTAAGTTGTTGTCAATTGCGCAAATGTAATGTTTTATATTCATTTAGCAAGTTATTAACAGATAAATGATGCTGAGAGTCACGCAGTATTTATATTTTCGCGGTATATGATACGAAAAGGGATATATTGTGTTTTGGCTCTACTTGTTCTCTGTAGCTTTAAAGGGATGGCGCAGGCGGTAAAGACAAATATTGTTCCGGAAGGTTATCAGAAAGCTCAACTGTATGAAGGTGATACAATGGCTGTCGTCAACCTTCGGGAAGTTTTCATATATCCTCAAGTTAAGTTTAAGAATAAGCGTGAACAAGCGAAGTACAATAAGTTGGTACGAGACGTAAAGCGTACTTTGCCCTATGCCAAGATGGTGTATGATACGTTGATAGAGACCTACGAATACATGGAAACCTTACCGAATGACAAGGCCCGCCAAGCCCACTTGAAACGGATGGAGAAAGAGTTGTTCGCCCAATATAAACCGGAACTAAAAAAATTATCCTTCTCGCAAGGTAAACTACTTATCAAACTGATCGATAGGGAATGTAATCAATCCAGTTACAATTTACTGAAAGCCTATCTGGGAAGTTTCCGTGCGGGCTTTTGGAATTTCTTCGCCGGCATGTTCGGAGCCAGTCTGAAATCGGAATACGACCCGAAAGGTAAAGATGCCATGACCGAACGGGTCGTTGTATTGGTTGAGAATGGTTTAATCTGATAGTTGCTTGAAGAAATCCCAGATCACGATACCGGTAGTAACCGATACGTTCAAGGAATGCTTTGTACCGTATTGAGGTATTTCAATACATATATCACAGTTATCAACCACATTTTGTTGAACGCCTTTTACTTCGTTACCCATGACGATAGCGTATTTCTTTGTCTTGTCTAACTGCAAGTTATCTAACATGACACTACCTTCCGCTTGCTCTACGGCACATACCGTATACCCCTCTTGGCGCAGTTTATCAACAGCCTCCGGGGTATCCTTGAAATATTCCCAATCTACGGTTTCTTCCGCTCCTAAAGCGGTCTTATGGATCTCCGCGTTCGGAGGGCAAGCCGTAATACCACAAAGATAAATAGCCTCTACCCGGAAAGCATCGGAGGTACGAAACACGGAACCCACGTTGTTTAGACTTCTAACATGGTCTAAAACAACGATTAAAGGTATCTTCTTACTTTCCTTAAAAGCCTCGGGAGTCAAGCGGTTCAATTCGGTTACTTTTAATTTTCGCATAACAAATATCTTTGACCGCGAAAGTAGCGAATATCCGTGGATATGCCGTTGAAAAGCTATTAATAAGTAGTGGACATAAAATGAAAAATATTTCTTGCTTTATTCAAATACTTGTCCATACACCCCCCTTTCTCAAATTAGCAAATGAATAAGCCACTTATTTACTACGCACTATCAACAGCCCTTATACACCTATTGACAGCCTTGCTGGAGGATCTATTTTTTCACAATCAAGGTTATCAACAATAAACAGCTAAATATTCATAAAGTCTATAACTATAAGAATTACAATCTATAGATAGACATCCATGCTGTTGGTATCCTTTTGATAAACCGTTCACAGACTTTAATAAGTCAATAACCAAAGATTGTAACAAAAATGTATTAACCATTTCAACAGCCTATTATATTCATCATATTTATTTTTAAAATTAAAGATTAATAAGAATATAATATAATGATTGTGGATAACTCTTGAGGGGTGAGGGCAACTCATCCATCGGTGGCAAAGATAAGAATCTTTCTTGTTATTTCTATAAATGAAGAAAGTTTATACCTTTGTGCTTTGTGAACAATAGGTTGATAAACTAGATAAGATGAAGATTATCAGTAATACTTTCTGTGGATAATATTGTTTATATATAGTGAAAAGCCTATTGGGAGCAGTAGAAACAGGAATCATTAATATATAAGGCTATGTTGACAAACCAATCAATCGGGTACATGGATGCGCCCGTTCCTAAGGATTTAGACCTTAAGGAAGCGATCGACAAGTTACGTAAAGAGAAGAATGCGATTATTTTGGCGCATTACTATCAAACAGGCGATATACAAGATATAGCGGACTATGTGGGAGACAGTCTGGCCTTGGCACAATGGGCGGCTAAGACGAAGGCGGATATCATCGTGCTTTGTGGGGTTCACTTTATGGGAGAGACGGCGAAGATCCTCTGTCCGGATAAGAAAGTGCTGGTACCGGACTTGAATGCCGGTTGCTCCTTGGCGGATAGTTGTCCGGCTCCGGAGTTCGCCGAGTTCGTCAAGCAACATCCCGGTCATACGGTAATCTCTTACGTGAATACGACCGCCGCCGTGAAAGCGGTCACGGATGTGGTGGTTACTTCCACGAACGCCCGCCAGATCGTGGAGAGCTTCCCGGAAGGTACACCGATGATTTTCGGCCCGGATCGTAACTTAGGTAATTATATCAATAGCATCACGGGACGTAATATGTTGCTTTGGGATGGTGCTTGCCACGTGCATGAGCAATTCTCATTGGAGAAGATCTTATCTTTGAAGAAACAGTACCCGAACGCGGAAGTGATCACCCATCCGGAATGCAAGCAGCCGGTTATACAGGTCTCAGACTTCGTAGGATCGACCGCGGCTTTGCTGAAGCATACCATTAAGTCCGATGCGAAACAATTCATTGTAGCGACGGAAAGTGGCGTTATTCACGAGATGCGCAAGCAGAGTCCGGATAAGGAATTCATCCCGGCTCCTCCGAACGACAGTACTTGCGCTTGCAACGAATGTAATTTCATGCGCTTGAACACGATGGAGAAGCTATATAATTGCTTGAAGTTCGAGATGCCGGAGATATTCGTGGACGAGGAGGTACAGAAGAAGGCCATCAAACCGATCAAGAAGATGTTGGAGATCTCTGAGAAGCTGGGACTCTGATCCAAACAAATGCGGGATAGGTCTCAACCGATAGGCCGGACTTGAGTGATATAAAAGCTAAGCCCGGTCTATTATTATGTAAATAATCAAAATTATCTACAATATCTACAACTATCCTTATAATCATTTGATTTTAAAATATTTATCCTATTGTTGTAGATAGGAAAACATCTACAATAGTAAGTCTTTATCTACCATCATTTCCCGCTTTTAGTAAGTGTCTTTGCCATGCCGTCAAAGGAATTTTCTACACTCTACGTATATAATCAGTCCGTTTTTCTTCCTTTCTTTATATAGATAAAATATTAATATATAAGTATTTGTGGTTTTTTATGGTATAAAACAAAAGTTTTACACATGGAAAACATTTGTTTTCATAGAAGAAAACTAAAGTTTTGTACTGAAGAAACTTCTGTTTTCCCATATAGAAACTTTTGTTTCGCTAGGAAGAAACCATCTGCTTCGCTACTCGAACTCGGACGATCCCGGGAAAGAATATATCAAGAATGATCGCTATTAATTACCGTAACATTCTGAATTTAGTTACTTTTGTGTAGAAATCTAATTGTAATTCTCAATATCATGAAAAAGATAGGACTAATGTTGGCCTTATTATGGGTGATTTGTGCGCTCTCGTGGGCTTCTTCTCCGGATGCCCGTATTAAGGGGCAGTTAATAGATGCCTCTACGAATCAAGTGATTAATTATGCGGATATCTTTCTGTTTACGATGGGAAGTGAAAAACCTTTGCAACAGACTTTTCCGGACGATCAAGGACGTTTCTCGTTTACTAAGGTGGCTCCGGGTAATTATGTGGTCATGGTCCGTCTGATGGGATATGATGTGTTTACAAAGAATGATATCATCTTGGATGCCTCGTCTCCGGTGGATTTAGGTAAGTTGATGATGAGTCCTTTGGAGGTAGGTATCGCCGAAGTGGAGGTAGTGGCCGAGAAACGTCAATTGGTTTATAAGTTGGATAAGAAAGTGGTCGAGGCCTCTTCCAATATGATGGGAGGAGGCGGTTCCGCCGTGGATATATTAGAGAATACGCCTTCCATACGGGTAGACGCGGAAGGCGATGTTACTTTTCGTGGAAGCAGCGGCTTTTTGGTTTACATAGATGGTAAGCCGAGTGTCTTCTCGGGTACACAGGCTTTGGAGCAAGTCCCGGCCGGGCATATAGAGAATATAGAGATTATCACGACGCCCTCCGCCAAGCATGATACGGAAGGCGACGTGGGTATCATTAATATTATCACGAAGAAGCATTCCCAGCGGGGATTGAGCGGGATGGTGAATCTCTCGGGAAGTACGTGGCTTTCCCGCCATGTCGATTTCTTGTTGGCACAGCAACATCAGCGTTCCCGTTGGTACATCGGCGGACAGTGGACAGACCGGTTGCGCAAGAGTGATTTCGACCAAGAGAAGATGACGGTGGTGGGCGATCAGACCACTACCTCGCATTCCGTCGGGCCTCGTACGGGAAACAGCTATCATTATACGATGAAAGGCGGTTGGAGCCTGAATCTTCCCAAGACAACCATCGCGTTGGATCTGGAGGGCGGCTATGGCGGAAATAAGCGTAAGGGAGAGATGAACTATAAGGAAACCCGTTCGGTAGCGGGCGGCTCTCCGGTGACGGAAGATTATCGAAGCATAGATGATTATGATAATGATGAGAATATAGGTTTGGGAAGTCTGGCGGTACAGCATAAGTTCAACGATAAGGGACACGAGCTTTCCGGTAGTGCTTATTACAAATATGGCGGCCATGCCTTGGAATATTTCTTTAACGACTTGATGTCCTTGGAAGGGCAACGCCAACAGGGGCACCGTGCTTATGAGGCCGAGCACCGGGAAACGATGCGTATCAATCTGGATTACGCCTTGCCTTTCGGGAAAGGAGGTAAGCTAGAGGCGGGTTACCAATATTATTCTTATCTGGAAGACGGCGATTACAATATGGAATGGTGGGACCCCAAGGGACAAACGTTCTTTTGGCGTGACGATATCTACAACACGTTTTATTTTCAAGAAGGGGTGAATTCTATCTATACGATTCTTTCCCATACGTGGAAGAATTTAGAGGCGCAAGCCGGCGTTCGGGGAGAGCATACGCATACGGTCTTGCGAAGTTCCGTGGAGGGAGCGGATCGTACGAAGAATCGTTTTGAGTTTTTCCCATCGGTGCATTTGGGCTATACGTTCCCGAATGAACATCGTTTGTTGGCTTCCTATTCCCGTCGTACCACACGTCCGCAGCTTTTCTATATGGAGCCTTATATCACGTATCGTGACTTTTATACGGCCGAGATCGGTAATCCGGATATACGTCCGGAGTACATCAACTCCTTTGAATTGAACTACCGGAAGAGTTTCGGGGAAAACACGGTATCCGCCACCGCCTTTCATCGGTATCGGAAGGATAAGATCGAGCGGTTGCGTGTTCCCTATTCAGCTGGTGTAACCTTGGATTCGATGGCGAATGTAGGACATGATTACTCGACGGGTATCGAGCTAAGCGTCAGCCTGCATCCGGTGCGCTGGTGGAATACCACGGTCAACGGAAACGTTTATCACTATAAGGTGAAGAACGAACAGGCCGCCGGTGGAAATACGACCTCAAGCACCAATTACGATATCCTATGGAATAACCTGTTTAATCTGGGGAAATACACCCGTATCCAATTGGATGGTAGTTTTGTAGGCCCTTCCGTAACGACGCAGGGCCGTACGGACGCTTATTGGTATGCGAACGTAGCCGTCCGTCAGCAACTATGTAACCGAAAACTAACCGCCACCTTAGCTTTCCGGGATATTTTCCGTTCTGCCAAATATATCAGCGATATCCAAACGGCAGATTTACGCTCCCTGACACGTATCAAACCCAAATATCCACAAATCACGTTGACGTTGAGTTGGACATTTAATAGTTTCAAGGCTAAATCCACCCAAGCGAAAGAAGATCGCTCGGAGATGTTTGAGGGTATAAAGCATTGATATTGTATCTTTACTATATTGGTTTGTCTTCGGGAAACAACTACGACTACAAATAAATTCTGCAATCGTAGTTGTTTCCCTCTTTTACGGATGGTGGGATTTGGTTCTTGGCATTAATAGCTACGAAAGGAGCGGAGAAGATAACAGATCCGATCATCCGAGCATTGCGTTCGTCTGGTTTTTCTTTTTAGGATGATATAAACAAGGTTTCTCTATGTATTTCCAGGATAACATACCCAATCCGGTGCTAAGGATAGTGGTAAGAGCCAATGTCAATATAAAGCTATACCGATCAAGTCCGTAATGAATGAATATTTGGATGATCGGGAAATGAATCAAGAAGATACCATACGAGAAATTTCCCATCCGGTTGAATACATGTAACCACTTGAATCCATAAGCTACCGTGATAATGATAGAGGCTAGAGCGATAGGCTCGAAAATACTCAGCAACAGATACTCTCTACCCAATAAAAGAAATAGGCTGACAGGGAACAAATATCTCATATATTTTCGAAAAATAGGGAAATAGGCAAGTATGATAATACCGGAACAAAAGTACATCATTTGTCCGGGGAATTGTCTTTTCATGAATTCATAAATAGGGTTGTGTGTCATATCATCTAAATAATTACACGTTGTCGAGTAGATGAAAGATAAGATATAAATAAGAAGTAGGCATACTAATTTGTTATATCTTTTCAGTAACCAATAGATAATGGGTATGGTGATATATAGCATGAATTCAACCTTGATAGTCCATAAAGACCCATTCATCGCTTGTAAAGGATTGGTATCGAATACGCCGGGTAAATCCGGCGATAAAAAGTTAAATGTAAGTAAATTACAGATAAGATAGGTGTATAAGCTAGAAGAGGTGAGGTATTCCCTGCAGGATAAGGAAGTAAGGAATAATCCGATTAAGGCACATAATAAAATAGTCAAGCTGTAGGCGGGCATAATACGTTGAATACGTTTACGGAAAAAAATCCGGGTATTAGGCGTACGTAAGAAGCTAAACATAACAAGAAATCCACTAATAATAAAGAAACCTTTCACTCGAAATCCTCCGCTAACAAACCAAAAAGGATCTGTCTCTGTCAGTGTGCTGAAATGGTTGAACATGACAGAATACGCAAGAAAGAAGCGAATAAAATCAAAATTATTCGCTTCTTTTACTTGATTTATTAATCTGGAGTTGAGTAAAACTTTCTCTGATTGATTCATTGTTCTATTTGACTACAATGATTTTTGTTACAACGCTCTCTGAGGCTTCCTCTGTGGAAGCTAGTACAAGATATACGCCTGTCGCTACACGTGATCCGCTTGCGCTCCGGCAATTCCAGATAGCTTGCCCCCCCAAGGATTTAGTTTGATAAATAATATTTCCGTTTAAATCCGTGATTTTTACATTCGAATTATCCATTAATCCTACAATCGTTACTTTATCCATATGTTCGGGACGTACCGGATTAGGATATGCGTAGATCTCCGAGTAATCAGATTTACCCTCCGAAGCTTCTCCTTGATAGGAATTTAGTCCTTTATCGGTACCGATAAAAACCTCACCGGTCTTATCGTTTATCTCTATATCGTATATGTTATCGGAAAGGAGCGGGCTATTGGTCGTATTAAATTGATAAACGATTGTCTCATTATCATTATCTAGAACATAGACGCCATTTCCTTTGGTTCCAATCCATTTTCGATTACCTGCGTCTACTTTTAGGGTCGTGACGACAACGTTATCTAAGAAATAAGCGAGATTGCCAGTTTCCTCATTGGTATATTTTACCCTTGTACAACGTGTAGCGGCTTTATCCTCAGCGGAAGAGATCCTAGGTTTAGTGAAATATACGGCCCCCCGATTCGTACCAACCCAGATATATCCATCCTTATCCTCGGCTACGCATGTATAATTACTAGGAGTCAATTCTTTTCCGTCGGTATCAATAAGTGTAGTAAACTCATACGAGGAAACTTCGTCTAAAGACTCGCTATTCGGTATCATTACAAGTTTAGGGGTGTTACGAGGCACATAAATCCATTTGTCGTTCGTGGAGGTTATAAGTATATCGTTTATTGTATAGACTCCTCTAAGTTGCTCGATATCCAAACGATGCCATGCTCCTGCTTTGTCAAGAACAAGTGCCGCATGGTTAACTTCTGAGCTTGTCATCCACAAATTTCCATTTTTATCAAAGGCCAGTCCATCTATATAACAATAACCGGACCCATAGCCTCCCGCGGTTTCTTTAAAGGCATTCTTTTCATTGTATGACTGGACGGGAGTTCCATTCTTATATTGGATAACGCCATCACCCATGGAAGAGGCGTATACGATCTCATCATTAGAATCATCGGTCGTTACGGCTATACTTGTATAGTCTCGTGGATTTCTTGGTAAATTGAGTTTCTTTTGGGCTTCTTTAGGATCGATAAAAGACCATTTATCATAATCGTATGTAAGAATATAACCTCCTTTGTCGAAGCGCTTACCATTTAGGAGGTCTTTACCTCCTATGATCATATATACTTTATCATTTTTACAAACAATATCGAATGCGCTATTGCTGTAAGGTCCGTCTAAAATGATAGGTTCATTAAGAGCCTCAAAACTATTTGATCCTTTCCGTTGGATAGAACGTAGCCCTTTGCTTCCTTCCGCTATCCAATATTTGTCTGTTTGATAGGTACTGATATCATTGATACTTAAGTTTATTTGGTCAAACTTTTGCGTATCGGATACGATGAAAACCCTTGAGTTATCTATACATGCTAATTTTTCGCCTATTACTTTCATGTATTTTAGGGTTGAGCTATTTATTATTCGGGAAAGCTCTCCATTGTTTTCATAGAAGATACCTTGCTGACTGACCAAGTAGAACAAGGTATTCTTGAATGAAGCGATAGCTGAGATCGTATGACTATCGGAAAGGTTTGATAATCCATAGGGCTTCCAGTTTGCCTTATCCAGTAGGTTCTCTTTTAATGAGGCGTATATAATCCCCGAAGATACTTCTGCTTTATTGGTTGTAGAGGCATATATATTGCCATTCTGTATGGCACACGATGTTATATTTAAGGAAAGCTTGTAGGTATCCTTTATTTCCTTTTTGGCCATATTGACCACGACGATACCAAATGCTGTCGATAAATAGGCATATTCATCATGTACCAATACTGAATTGATTTGTTTGTCTCTTATGGACGTACTGGTCGACAGATAAGGTAGATTTGTCGCCACTCCTCCCTCAAGTATATCTATATTTGAATTATCATAGATAATAAGGAGTGATTTTGTTTGTTTATTATAGCGGATCAAAGAAATCGTATTATCATTTAATCCGTTTCCTTTATAATATTGCTTAATACTATTATCATCTTTTCCATACGTATAAAGAGATCCTTCCGCTACCACAAATACTTGGTCGTTCGATTCCTCTACGCTGTTTGTGTTATTGTAAGAAAGATACGTTTTCCATCCGGTTGTATTAAAATTAGCGGCTAATACAGTGAATGAAAAAAATGAAAATAGAATAATAGTAAGTATATGTCTCATATTAACAATTGTAATCAGATAAAAATGATGTTAACTTCATGACGGCTTTCGCACGATGGCTGATCTGGTTTTTTGTATCGTTACCCATCTCGGCGAAAGTTTGTGTATAGGTATCAGGCATGAATATAGGATCGTATCCAAATCCGCTATTTCCGCGTTTTTCGGTAGTGATAGAGCCATTCACGATACCGTCGAAGGTATATTCTTTTCCGTCAAGGACTAGAGCTATGACCGTGCGGAAACGTGCTTTTCTGTTTTCTTTATGATTCATTTCGGACAACAGCTTGTTCATATTAGCTTCCGAGTCGTGCCCTGTTCCTGCGTAACGAGCCGAATAGACTCCCGGAGCATTATTCAATACCTCGACTTCTAATCCCGTGTCGTCAGCGAAACAATCATATCCGAATTTCTCCTTGATATAGCGGGCTTTTAGCAAAGCATTTCCCTCTAAGGTATCTGCCGTCTCGGGGATATCGTCATGGCAATCTATATCGGATAAACTTATGATTTCCGCGTATCCGGCGGTTATCTTGCGGACCTCGTCCAGTTTGTGTTGATTATTTGTCGCGAATACAAGTTTCATATTTCGTAATCTATTAAATAAGAAAGCATTTCTATACGGTAGATATATAACGTATGGAAATGCTTTAAATTGTTTGTATATTCTTTTTTAAGTCTTTATCTGATCGAACCCCTCACCATATACCCCTCGGACGATACTTTGGGAGATGAACGCTTGGTGGTCTATCCGCTTCACGATCCGGAAGATGGAGACGGATTCGGATTTCTTGGCGAGTAGTACGACTACTTTGACGGGTTTGCGGGAATAACCGCCCTCACCGTCTAGTATCGTGCAGCCACGGCCTAACTCATGGATGATACGATCTGCTATCTCGTCGTACTTCTGGGAGAAGATGAGGAATTGTACGGATTGGCGGTTACCGTTCAATACCATGTCGAGAACGTAATTGCTTATGACCATCTCCACGAAACCGAAAACGATCTTGTCCACGTTATGGAACAGGAAGAAAGAGGAACTGATGATGAAGAAATCGCAAAACAGAAGGATACGTCCGATCGATATATTCTTATATTTATTGATTACCGCACCGATAATATCCGTACCTCCGGTACTACCGTTCGCCGAGAATACCAATCCTAGTCCGGCACCACACATGAACGCTCCGATTATGATAGCCATAAACGGCTGGTCGTGCAGTATAGGTTGTCCTTTCAGCAGCCACTCGAAGAGAGAGAGAGAAGCCGAGAGTGAGAAAACTCCGAAAATAGTTTTTATCAAGAATTTTAGACCAAGGATCTTTAAGGCTACCACCAACAAGGCTACGTTGATGACAAAATAAGATACGGATACCGGGATCAATCCATTGGAGGCAAAGAAGATCAATGCGCAGATACCACTTACCCCACCTGTCACGATCTCGTTGGAAAGGATAAAGGCGTTGAATCCGAATCCGTATAATAAAGTTCCGAACAGGATCATTAGATAATCCTGTACGGAAAAATAGATTTTTGTGAGTTTTAAGTTCATCCCACTACGATATTAACGATTTTGCCGGGAACGACAATAACTTTCTTAACGGCCTTGCCTTCCATCCACTTCGCTGAGTTCTCATGGCTCAAGGCCGCCTTCTCAGCGTCTTCACGGGAGATATCTGCCGGAAGTTCGAGGTTGAAACGGGCTTTACCATTGAATGAGATGACGTAGGTAACTGATTTTTCAACCAGATACTCTTCGTTATGTTCCGGCCACTGGGCATCGCAGATGGTCGTATCATGTCCTAATTGATGCCATAGCTCTTCCGTGATGTGGGGAGCGAACGGAGCCAATAAGGTGATCAGCGGCTCCAAGATGGCGCGCTTGCTGCATTTTAAGCTCGTTAACTCGTTCACGCAAATCATGAAGGCGCTAATGGACGTGTTGTATGAGAAATGCTCGATGTCGAACGTTACTTTCTTGATCAGCTTATGCAAGGATTTCAATTCGTCGGCCGTAGGCTCGGCATCGGTAACTTGTAGGGTATCCGTATTGCCGAAGAACAAGCCCCAAAGCTTCTTTAAGAAACGGTGTACGCCGTCGATACCGTTCGTATCCCAAGGCTTGGATTGCTCCAGCGGGCCTAGGAACATCTCGTACAAACGTAGGGTATCGGCACCATATTTCTCAACGATCATATCCGGGTTCACTACGTTGAACATGGATTTGGACATCTTCTCGACTGCCCATCCGCAGATATATTTACCATCTTCCAATACGAACTCCGCGTCGTTGTATTCCGGACGCCAGTTCTTGAAAGCCTCTATATCCAACAGATCGTTAGATACGATATTTACGTCTACATGGATAGGGGTGACCTCGTATTGGTCTTTCAAGTTCAAGGAAACGAATTTATTGGTTCTGTTGATGCGGTACACGAAGTTCGAGCGTCCTTGGATCATACCTTGGTTGATCAATTTCTTGAACGGCTCTTCCTCGCAAACGATACCCAAGTCGAACAAGAACTTATTCCAGAAACGGCTGTAGATCAAGTGGCCGGTAGCGTGTTCCGTACCACCGATATATAAATCCACGTTTCTCCAATATTCATCCACGTCTTTAGCTACCAAGGCTTTATCATTACGCGGGTCCATATAGCGCAAATAATAAGCGGAAGAACCGGCGAAGCCGGGCATCGTACAAAGCTCCAGCGGGAAGATCGTCTGGTTATCGATCTTTGATACCTCGGTGACTTTTTGGTTTACCGTGTCCCAAGCCCATTTAACGGCGTGTCCTAATGGAGGCTCGCCCGTCTCGGTAGGCAAGAATTTATCTACTTCCGGCAGCAACAAGGGCAGACATTCTTCCGGCAACATCTGAGGCATGCCATCGGCGTCGTAATATACCGGGAACGGTTCGCCCCAATAACGCTGGCGGCTGAAAATAGCGTCGCGCAAGCGGTAGTTTATCTTCACACGTCCCAGATCGTGATCTTTTACGTATTTCTTGGTAGCGGCTATCGCTTCCTTGATCGTCAGTCCGTTCAAGGAAAGATCGCAATAAGGAGTAACGCCGTCTCTCGGAGAATTGCATACGATACCTTCCTTGGCATCGAAACTTTCCTCGCTTACGTCGCAACCTTCCACCAAGGGGCGGATTTCCAGTCCGAAATGCTTCGCGAAAGCGTAGTCGCGGCTATCGTGCGCCGGAACCGCCATGATCGCTCCCGTACCGTAGCCGGCCAATACATAGTCGCTGATCCAGATGGGAACCGCCTCGCCCGTAAACGGGTTAATAGCGTAGGAACCACTGAATACACCGGTTACCTGACGGTCGGCGATGCGCTCGCGCTCGGTACGTTTCTTGGTACGATCTAGGTAAGCGTCTACTTCCGCTTTTTGGTCTGCCGTAGTTAATTGTTGAACCAATTCACTTTCCGGAGCTAATACCATGAAGGTAACACCAAACATCGTATCGGCACGGGTCGTAAAGATCGTGAATTCCCTGTCGCTGTCTTTTACCTTGAAGCGAACCTCGGCACCTTCGCTGCGTCCGATCCAGTTCTTTTGGGTCTCTTTCAAGGAATCCGTCCAGTCGATCGTATCCAATCCGTCCAACAGGCGTTGCGCGTAAGCGGATACACGTAAGCACCATTGGCGCATGATCTTTTGTTCCACCGGATAGCCTCCACGCTCGGAGACACCGTTCACGACCTCATCATTCGCTAATACGGTACCCAAGGCGGCACACCAGTTCACCATGGTCTCTCCACGATAAGCGATCCGGTAGTTGAGTAATATCTCTTGTTTTTCTTTATCGCTCTTGGCTTTCCATTCCTCGGCGGTGAAACTAAGTTCCTCTCCGCAAGCTACGTTCAGACCTTCCGTTCCACTGGTCTCGAAAGCCTGTATCAACTCGCTGATCGGGCGGGCTTGCTTCTCGTCGTTGCAGTAGTAGCTGTTGAACATCCGGATGAAGGCCCATTGCGTCCATTTGTAATATTCGGGATCACAGGTACGGATCTCACGGCTCCAATCGTAGCAGAAACCGATCTTTTCCAATTGCTCCCGATAACGGGCTATATTATTCTTTGTCGTGATCTCCGGATGTTGTCCGGTCTGGATGGCGTATTGCTCCGCGGGCAATCCGTAAGCGTCGTAACCCATCGGGTGCAATACGTTAAAACCTTGCAAACGTTTGAAACGCGAATAAATATCAGAAGCTATATAACCGAGCGGGTGGCCAACGTGCAATCCCGCACCGGAAGGATAGGGGAACATGTCCAATACATAGTATTTAGGCTTATTCGTGTCCTTTTCGACTTTATAAACCTTTTCGGCAATCCAGTAGTCGTGCCACTTCTTCTCAATCTCTCTGAAATTGTACTCCATGATCGTTTATCGTTTTTGTATCGTTTTCTATTTAAGGCCACAAAGTTAGTGAATTTATTTATTTTATATGAGTTATTTACATGAACTGTTTATTTCACGTAACCAATCCGGGGGCGAGATTGATTCTCGGTTCTTTTCGCTTGTAACTCAGCGAGTGACAGATTGATTAGCTCAAGTTGCGTACGGGTATCTTCGTTGATGTCGTTGTAATCGGCAAATGCTTCTTCGATATACGCTTTGAGTTCCTTTACTTCTTGTTGGAGTTCAAGCAAAGGGGAGGAAGAACTTATTATTTGTCGTATGCCGACGAAAGCACGCATGATAGAGATATTGACTTTAATGGCTGTATCGGATCTGAGTACAGAAGAAAGCATTGCTATACCTTGCTCCGTGAAAGCGAATGGAGCATATTGGTTACCTCCTTTCTTTGAGATGCCAATTTGGCATACCATATTGTTTTTCAAGTTGTTAAATTCTTGAATTGTTAATGTGAACATAAAATCATCAGGAAAGCGTTCTATGTTTCGTCTGACCGCACGTTTCAATTGGGCGGTTTCCGTTCCATACATTTCCGCCAGATCAAAATCCAGCATGACTTTTTGCCCTCTGATCTCATAAATCTTGTTTTGTATCGCTTGTAATTCCATAGTATAAGAACTTATTAGTTTACTTTATTTGATATAACCAATTTTAGGCTTTTTAGCATTGTTCTTTTTCTTTGTAGCCAGTTCGGAAAGAGCTATGTAAATATCATCCAAAGACTTTTGGGTGTCTTCACTGAGATCATTGATAGCGCAAAGCGTTTCCTCATTAGCCATTTCAAGAGATTTGATACGTTCTTGTAGTTCTTTAATTTCGATGGAACTAGTGATAGTTTGTAAGGTATAATTCCGGATAGCGACAAAGGCTCTCATAATGTTTCTGTTGATTTCGATCGCAATGTCTGAGTTCAGCACACTACTTAGCATTGCGACTCCTAGTTCCGTGAAAGCGAATGGCATATATTTAAAGTTATTACCTCTACCTTTATTCAAGGTCACAAATTGTGATCTTGAAAGTTCCTCCTTGGTCAATTCAAACATAAAATCATTTCCCTCGAATCGTTTAGGATTACGCCTGACTGCCTGTTTAAGTACCCTTGTCTCTATTCCATACATTTCCGCCAGATCAAAATCCAGCATGACTTTCATACCTCTGATCTCGTGAATCTTGTTTTGTATCGTTTGTAATTCCATAGTAAAGATTTTAGTTTAATATTATGGTCGCAAAGGTTTGTAAAATAATTGAGATAAGCAATAAGCTAGTTGGATATTTATGATTGGTTGCATTTGTAAGTTGTACAATGAGTTATTGCTGATCCGGCTTATTGTCTATTTTTTATGTGTTCTTATTTTCCTTATAAGATTTCCGGGAAAAACACGTACGTGATTTATGAAAAACACGTACGACTTTTCGGAAAAACATGTACGTGTTTTCCGGAAAACATGATGATGTTTTTATATCACTGATATTCATGTATATATAACTTGATACCTTTGTATGGACTTATTGTGTGTTTTTTCTTCTTGTATTTGTTATTTTGTTGTTCTATCGTTTGTTTATGAATTAAAAATATTTAATTTTGCTTATCTATAATAAAGGATGAAGTCATTTATATATATACTATTAACTTCCTTGACTTTCCTTGTGGTAGGATGCCAAAATGAATCTGAGGAAATCCGTTTGATCAATCAGGCGGAACGCCTGTTTGATGCCTATCCGGATAGCGTAATCACTACATTGGATTCCATTCCGCTCCTGGAAGAGATGAGTCCCCGTCTGATAGCCCGTTGGTGTATGTTGTACGCACGTGCCGCCGATAAAATAGAGGACGAAATGCCTTATACGAACCAGCTTGAGATCGCCTTGAAATACTATCAAAAGAAAAAGATGCGGGAAGAGGAGGCTGAGATCGGCCTTTATCTGGGGCGTTCGTATGTGGAGGATAAGGAGTACGAGAAGGCAATGAGGGCTTACTCCGATGCGCTGGAGGTAGCGTTGGCGATTAAGGATTATAATCGTGCCGGGTATATTTGTAGTTATATGGGAGATTTGTATGAGGTAGATCTTCGTTATATATTAGCCGCCGAGAAGTATAAAGAAAGCGGAAAGTATTTCCATTTAGCTAATAATACTACGAGCTATGTACGTGCGTTCGTGAATGAGGCCCATAGTTACTCAATAGCAGATTCGTCTTATTTAGCCCTAGCTTCATTGAAACAAGCCGAAATGGTTATGGATTCATTAAATGTTGAAGAAGTAAGGTCTTATGTATATAATGGTTTAAGTAATATATATAATAACTTGGGAGATTATGATTTAGCGGAATATTATATTTTACGATGTATAGAATTAGATCCAGAAGAGATAGCCTCTGATTATTTGGTATTGACTGATATATCCTTGAAGTGTATGGATATGGAAAAAGCTGAATATTATTTGAAAAAAGCTAATATATTCACGAATAATGAATTAGTTTTACCTACTATTGTTTATTATAATTACAAAATAAAGAAGGAACAAGGTGATTTTGAAATTGCGTTATCTTTTCATGAGCAATATGTGGCAATTGAGGATTCTCTTATAAATGTGGGTAAATCTGTAGATATATATGATGCAGATCAAAAATATGAACGTTTGAAATTGCACAATGAAAATATAGAATTGGTTTTAAAGAATCAAAAGAGCTATCTGTTTATATTGCTTTTATTATTTGCTATTGCTTTACTTGTCATTTTCTATTTAATGACATTGAGACGAAAAAATAGATCACTATTGAAACAACAAGAGGAAATAAATGATTTAAATCAAAATATATATCATTTGTCTATAGAATTGCGTGAGAAAGAAGAGCAATTGAAGTTGCAAGAAAATTCATTACATCTAGCAAAGGAGGAATTAGTATCCTATGAAAATATAAAAAAAGAAGTAGAGGATTTGAGACATAGATTAATCAATTTAAGAGAAATAAAGATTTTAAACTCTAGCTTAGCTCAAAAAATAAAGAGGATGTCTCAAACGGTTTGGTCGAAAGCCTCACAAGCGGTAATCGATGAGAAGATGTGGATTGATATAGAAGTGTTGATGGTAGAGGTATATCCTGATATTGTAAAGGCATTGAGAGACGCGGACCTATCTTTTTCGGAAATGCACCTTTGTTTTCTTACCTTATTCAAATTAGATACGAAAGCCATGTCTACCCTTTTAAATATAATACCAACTTCCGTAGACAAAACACGTTTACGGGTACGGAAAAAGTTACATTGGGAAGGCAAGCAAGATTTCTATGAGTCGCTTATCCATATTCAACCTGTTTAGTCTGTTATAGACTCTGTTTAGATACAATTTTAGAGTTTTGTCCATATATGTATTGGTTTACTTATTTGATTATTAAATAATTATCTATTTTTTGTTTGTCCATACGTTCTTGAAGGTTTTGTACTCTCTATGTCATGTAGACTCTCTACTTTTGCAGTCGTAAACAATAACGAAAAAAGAGAGTGTATATGAAAAATTTAAGATGGTTGCTACTAGCTTTATTTATGATCTCTACTTGTACAACTTCATTATTAGCTCATCGTATATATATACGTGGGCACGGAGGTTGGCATAAAAAACAGCGATCTATTAGTTTAGATGTACCTATAATAGCTGATATCGATGAAACCTCAAAAGTTTTATCCTTGGAGTTTTTGGAATATCTAGGAGAGGTACGAGTATCTGTTACAGACACTAATGGAAATATTGTTTATGAGGAAATGATAGATACACAAAATGTTTCTTCTAGTATTATCTCATTAGATGAATGTACTTCTGGATCTTATGGCCTTTATATATCAGATTCAGAAAATTATGCAGAAGGTTTTTTTAATTTATAAATAATTTAAATTTTAGAAGTATGGACAAAAAGACAGTGCTTTTAGCATCTGCATGTACTTTATTAATGATGTCATGTAGTAATGATGCGGAGTTGATTAATGTTGCTGAAACGACAGGATTACAAACGAAGGCTTTTGTTGGTGAAGCAGATTTTCAAATTGTAGATTATGCGGGAGATAAATGTATTCAGTTCAAGAATGATTCCGTATTTAATGCAATGCTTTGGGAGATGAACGATATGTCAGAAGAAGAGATAAATAATATTTTCTCGGGAGCTGGTTTCGTAAGTCAATGGCAACTTATGCAAGAAGCAGATCAAGAACAGGAGCTTATTGTAGACAATTATGAGAAAGATCTTAGCCAACCTTGGCCTGCTCATCAAATCAAAGAATTCAAACAAAAATATGATGATGTTTTCATGTTTGAACCTTATGATTCTACAGATTTTATTGCGCATTATAAATTAAAAGGTTCCACGTATAGTCCTTTTGTAAATAGGCAGGGATTGTTTTTAATTGGAGATAGTGTTGTGCATGCTTCTGTGTATGAATCTTTAGAGGAATATTTCGGACCAGGGATATCATTGTATGGAGATGATATGTCAACATCGGAAGCTACTAGTACAAATAAGGCAGAAGTAAAATATACGAAGTCGGATGGTACTTTCGTAAAAGTTAGAGCTATGCCAGCATTGGAAGATGGAACAATGTGGATTGCCGGTAAAGAATATAAGAAAGTAAAGTGTGAATTACTTAGTCAAAGAAAAAAGGTTCTTTGGAAGAGACATCATGCAAGTGTTCACTTTCGGTATCAATTGAAAGGTTCTGGATTGGGCTTTGGTGCGCCTGCTCCTCAAGGAGGATATTTTATAAGTCATGATAATCAAGTTATTCTGAATATAGTAGATCCTTATGGTAAGGAAACTTATAATCTAGGTGTGTTTGGAAAAAATGATAGGTATGGTAATGGTGTACCTATGTGGTCTCTTTCAGGAAGGATGGAAATTTGGTCAGATGAAATACCAGAAAGCAAAAGAGGAACATCAAAAGTTGATTTTCAAATATAAATACACGACACAATTGTTATGAGAAAAAAGATTTTATTATTCTTATTACTTGTTTCTACTTCAGCTTTTGTTTTTGCCCAAGTAGAGCATGGGTTATTAGTAGGTGCTGGTGTTGGATTTCCTTTGCAGGATGGTTGGAAGGAGACTACTTGGGGTGATAAATCGAATTTGGATTATCGGAACGATTATAAATTGAATAGTATGATCGGTTATCGCTTCCGATTCCTTCCGGAACAGAAATTCTTCTATGACTTGGATGTTACGATGGGATTTCAAAAGATGGAAACTGTCAAGTCTTCTCGTTATCTTTCTTACGAAGGTATGGAAGATGGTTCACATATATTCAAGGGAGGTACTGAGACGATTGATGAATTTGTCATGCCTATCTCCGTAGCCGCTAGTTGGAATTGGCGTTTTACCAAGAAATTCCATTTGGGTATCGGTATCGCTCCTACGCTTTATGTACAGCCACAAGCCGTGTTTGACCTGTCCGTGATGGCGAAGGTGGGATATCGTTTAAGCAAGCATTGTGAGTTCGGCCTTTCTTATCAGTATGGCTGTTTCAATACCTTGAAGCATTTCAATAACGGACCGGCTAATGGCCGTCGTGGACATCTTTCGGATTTGATGCTCTCTGTATATGTTCCTTTTGTTTTGAAATGATAGAATAATAAAGTATAGAAACACATAATGTTTTATTTGGAACCAAAACAAAGATGAATAACTGCCTATAAGAAAAGAGTACGTGAAAAGAGCCATGTGTAGAGAGATAATTCTATGCATGGCTTTTGCTTGTATAATGTATATAGATTCTCAAGAATTATTGAGGCATTTTTTGTTTGCGATATTGTCTCTCTCGTGATTAAGAACTATCTTTGACAAACTATCCAATAGTGGATGCCGAATCAAAATCAATTGACTATGAAAACAAAAAAATTGAAATTCTTCGTAAATTTGTGGTTCTTTAAGCATATCTTATAGTAAGGATCGAATATGAAAATGAGTGAAAAGGAGGTTGATACATCAAATGAACTACGGGTCTTGTCCCTGTTCTCTGGATGTGGGGGCATGGATTTAGGATTCGAGGGGGATTTTATATGTCATCGTAAGTCTATATCTCCTCAAAGTACCTGGGTTCAAGAGGTTATCGATGAACACTGGGTTCGTTTACAGAAGAATCGTTTTCGAACGGTCTTTGCGAATGATATATTGAAAGAGGCACAAACCGCTTGGCTTCAATATATGGATCGATTCGGATATGATAAAAACGTTTATAATACAAAGAGTATCGTAGACTTGGTGAAAGAGCATCGAGCGGGGAAAAAAGTTTTCCCTAAAAATATAGATGTCGTCACGGGAGGTTTTCCTTGCCAGGATTTCAGTGTCTCTGGTAAACGTCTGGGATTTGAGTCGAATAAGGATCATACCGGGAAATTGCGTGAGGACGATGAGGCCTCGGAAGAGACGAGGGGTAAACTTTACTATTGGATGAAGCAGGTGATCGATATTACGAGACCCAAGATATTTATCGCGGAGAACGTGAAGGGACTGGTGAATCTGGGAGACGTGAAAAGTATTATTCAGAGAGACTTCGCCCATGCGGCTGGGGATGGATATATTGTTTTAGATCCTCAAGTTTTACATGCGGGCAATTATGGGGTTCCGGAGTCTAGAGAGCGTGTGATTTTTATCGGGATACGTAAGTCCGCGTTAAAGGTTAAGGCTTTAAGAGCGCTTCAAGAGGAGAAGATACCCAAAGCTTACGATCCTTATCCGAGTCCGACACATGCTTGCACCGTGGAAGATAAGAAACTATTGCCACCGGTGGTTTGTCGGGATGTATTTGTAGGATTGGAGGAACCGGATAGGACAGAAGATCCATCCCAGCGGTATTATTCACAGGCGAAATATATGGGAGCTCATTGTCAAGGTCAAAAGGAGATCGCGCTGGATAATATTGGCCCGACGATTCGTTCCGAGCATCATGGAAATATAGAATACCGTCGTTTATCCCGGGAGCATGGGGGCGTTATTACGGAAGAATTAGACGCCGGTTTACAAGAACGTCGCTTAACTCCTCGAGAATGTGCTTTGATACAGACGTTTCCGCCGGATTATACGTTTGTCTCCCATAAAAAGAACAGTACACGTTTTGAGTTAAGTGCCTCAGGCGCTTATAAGGTGATCGGTAACGCGGTTCCTCCAGTATTAGCGTATCATATAGCGAATCGCATACAGACTTTATGGCCGTTGTATTTTAAAAAGAGATAATATGGAAGAGGAGAATATTATTACTGTGCGTAATAGAAATCTTCAAAAAGCGGATGAGGCTTTTGCGGATTTTATGTTTATGCTGGAATCATACTTGAATGAAAAAGCAGCTGCTATTCCGGGTACGTATTGCGATTGTAAGAGTAAGGAACTGGAAAATGTAGTAGTGAACGTGATGAAAGAACTTTGCGGTAGAACTCCTTTCCGTGTGGAGGAGATACGCTTGGTTTCCGCCCAATATTTTCCAGATATTATCGCGGAGAAATATTATGGGGTTGAGGTAAAATCTACAAAAGAGAACCATTGGACATCTACGGGAAGTAGCATCGTGGAGTCTACACGTGATAAGAATGTAGAAAATATCTATATGCTCTTCGGCAAACTGGGAGGTAAGACGGCGGAGTTTAAGTGCCGTCCTTATGAGGATTGTCTCTCCGATATAGCTGTTACCCATTCTCCCCGTTATTTGATTAATATGGAATTAACGAAAGAGCAGACTATTTTTAGTAAGATGGGAGTTGCTTATGATCAATTAAGGAATGCTCCGGATTCTATAGAGATCGTTCGAAAATATTATAGGGAAAAAGCCATTAAAGCCAAAAAGAAAGCTATGCCTTGGTGGTTGGGCACTTCCGCTGAGGAAAGTTTGGAGGAGCATACGGATATGAATATAAGCCTGTGGGTGGATAATGGAGAATATGCGGATCCGGAAAGGAATAAGAGACTAAAAGCGGAGATATTTATTTTATTCCCGGAAGTAGTGAGTGGGAATTATGAGAATGCTGCCTTATGGTTATGTACGCGCCGGTCTGTTGTTAATTTTCATATGCGGGACACTTTTTCCGCAGGGGGCCAACAATTGAAACTGAATGATGAACTTCTGCCTTTTCCTTTACCGCATGTGGTTGGTGAGTTGTTAGAATCTGCGACTTTAATAAAGAACTATCTTCTTAATAGTGATGATTTAGACTTAGATATATCGGAATTCCGTCCAGAACTTATGTTGCCTAACCGATATGAGGTCTGGCTTAATGATATTTGGAAACGTATTCATCAACTAAAACCTTATAAAAGGAAAGAGACTATCGAAGAATTGGGCGGTATTTCATTGGCCGAATGGATCGATAGGAAATATACTTTGTCTGTAAAATAAAATATATCTTCTTCTCGATCGTCTCCCTAAGATCATAGATCGTATCAAGAAGCATACCTATCCCGGAAAAATACGCTGTTTTATATCTCCACAAACGGCTTAACGACTTGTATATGGAATTAGTAGGGGATTGAGACGGTTGATTTAGAACTAATAGCGAATCAGAAGGGTTATACAAATACGTAACATTAAAGTTTAAAGCTATGAAGTTTTTTATTGACACGGCGAATCTGGACCAGATCCGGGAAGCGAATGAATTGGGAGTATTGGATGGCGTGACGACTAATCCGTCCTTAATGGCGAAAGAGGGAATCCGGGGGGTGGAAAATCAACGGAAACACTATTTGGAAATTTGCGAGATCGTGGGCGGGGATGTAAGCGCCGAGGTAATCGCTACCGACTTAGAGGGCATGATAAAAGAAGGGGAGGAGTTGGCAGCTTTACATCCTAATATAGTCGTTAAAGTACCTTGTATCGAAGCGGGGATTAAAGCGATAAAATATTTCACCAGAAAAGGCATCCGTACGAATTGTACGCTGGTTTTCTCTGTCGGTCAGGCGTTATTGGCGGCTAAGGCCGGGGCTACGTATGTATCGCCCTTTGTCGGGCGTTTGGATGATATTGCCAGCGACGGGATAGAGCTGGTACGTAAGATCGTGGAAATGTATGATTATTATGATTATGATACCCAAGTTTTAGCGGCTTCTATCCGTAGCACCCAGCATATCATCCAATGCGTGGAGGCCGGGGCGGATGTGGCTACTTGTCCTTTGTCCGCCATTAAAGGCTTATTGAAACACCCGTTAACGGATAGTGGGCTAGCTACTTTTCTAGCGGATTATAAGAAAGTAAACGGATAGAAAAAAAATAGTACCTTTGTGCGGATTAATTCGTAAACGCATTTAAAAGATTACTATCGTGGCAAAAGTTGTGGAAACCCCTTTGATGAAGCAGTATTTCGATATAAAAGCGAAACATCCGGACGCTATCCTTTTATTCCGGGTTGGAGACTTTTACGAGATGTATGGCGAGGACGCCGTGATTGGCGCGGAAATACTGGGTATCGTACAGACCAAACGTGCGAATGGCGTAGGGCAGCATGTTGAGATGGCGGGATTTCCACATCATGCCTTGGATTCTTATCTGCCGAAGTTGGTGCGGGCCGGAAAGCGTGTGGCTATTTGCGACCAGCTGGAAGACCCTAAGTTGACGAAGAAACTGGTGAAGCGGGGTATTACGGAATTGGTGACTCCCGGTGTTTCCATCAATGATAATATACTGAATCATAAAGAGAATAATTTCTTGGCCTCTATCCATTTCGCCAAGGAGGTATGTGGTATTTCTTTCTTGGATATCTCTACCGGCGAGTTCATGACAGCGGAGGGTTCCATCGATTATATCGACAAATTACTCAATAATTTTTCCCCGAAGGAAGTGTTGATCGAACGGGGAAACAAGAAGCGTTTCGAGGAGGCTTTCGGTCCTCGTTTCTTTATCTTTGAGCTGGATGACTGGATCTTTACGACCTCGGCCGCCGAGGATCGCCTGTTGAAGCATTTCGAGACGAAGAACTTGAAGGGTTTTGGCGTACAACACTTGAAATTAGGTATTATCGCTTCCGGGGCGATTCTGTATTATCTGGACCAGACCCAGCATACGCATATTTCCCATATCACCGCTTTATCCCGTATCGAGGAGGATCGATACGTCCGCTTGGATAAGTTTACGGTACGCAGCTTGGAACTGGTGGGTACGATGAACGATGAGGGAACAAGCTTGTTGGACGTGATCGATAAGACGATCTCGCCGATGGGCTCTCGTATGCTTCGCCGGTGGATACTATTCCCGCTAAAGGATGTAAAACCGATCCAAGAACGCCAAGAGGTCGTGGATTATTTCTTCCGTGAACCGGAGACAAAGGAGTTGCTGGATACGCAGTTGGAGCAGATCGGCGATTTGGAACGTATTATCTCCAAGGTGGCTGTCGGCCGTGTATCTCCTCGTGAGGTGGTTCAGCTAAAGGTCGCGCTTCGTGCGATCGAGCCGATCAAGGAGGCATGTATGGCGAGCGGGGAACCCAGCTTATGCCGGATCGGGGAGCAATTAAACGCTTGCGCCTTGATCCGCGACCGGATTGAGAAAGAGATTAATAACGATCCCCCTTCGTTGGTCAATAAGGGAGGAATTATAGCGAAGGGTGTCAACGAGGAATTGGATGACTTGCGTGCCATCGCTTATTCCGGCAAGGATTATTTGTTGAAGGTACAGCAGCGCGAGATCGAATTGACGGGTATCCCAAGCTTGAAGATCGCTTTCAACAACGTCTTCGGCTATTATATAGAGGTACGTAATACCCATAAGGATAAAGTCCCGGCGAATTGGATCCGTAAACAGACCTTGGTGAACGCCGAGCGCTATATTACCGAGGAGTTGAAGGAATACGAGGAGAAGATATTAGGGGCGGAAGAAAAGATCCTTGCTCTGGAGACCCGCCTTTTCAATGAGCTGGTATTGGCCTTGACGGAGTATATTCCGCCTATCCAGATGAACGCGAACTTGATCGGGCGTATCGATTGCCTTTTATCTTTCGCCAAGGCCGCGGAGGCGAATAAGTATATCCGTCCGGTCGTGAGTGATTCCGACAAGATCGACATAAAGGGAGGTCGCCACCCGGTAATCGAGAAACAACTGCCCTTGGGAGAACCTTATATCGCCAATGATGTCTATCTGGATGACGAGAAACAACAGATCATCATTATCACGGGTCCGAATATGGCCGGTAAGTCTGCCTTATTGCGTCAGACAGCCTTGATTACGCTCATGGCGCAAATCGGTTGCTTTGTTCCGGCCGAGAGCGCCCATATCGGTATCGTGGATAAGATATTTACCCGTGTAGGCGCCTCGGATAATATCTCGGTGGGTGAGTCTACTTTTATGGTCGAGATGAATGAGGCTTCCGATATATTAAATAATATGACTTCCCGGAGCTTGGTGCTTTTCGACGAGTTAGGGCGGGGTACCAGTACCTACGATGGCATATCAATCGCTTGGGCGATCGTGGAATATATTCATGAGCACCCGAATGCGAAGGCGAAAACGCTGTTCGCTACCCATTACCACGAGCTGAACGAGATGGAGCGTGCCTTTAAGCGGATCAAGAACTATAACGTATCGGTCAAGGAAGTAGGGAATAAGGTGATATTTTTGCGTAAGTTGATACCGGGAGGAAGCGAGCATAGCTTTGGTATCCACGTGGCGAAAATGGCCGGTATGCCTAAAAGCATCGTGAAGCGTTCGAATGAGATCTTGAAGCAGTTGGAGTCCGAGAATCGTCAGGAGGGTATTACGGGTAAGCCTGTAAAAGCGATCGCCTCTGCCGCCGAGGGGTATCAGCTGAGTTTCTTCCAGTTGGATGATCCGGTGTTGAGCCAAGTACGGGATGAGATCAAGAACTTGGACGTGAATAATCTTACCCCCTTGGAAGCCTTGAACAAACTGAGTGAGATTAAGCGGATTATTACGGGGAAATAATCCGCTTGATCGTATTACCGATGATTGGTAATCGTTTACTTTTTAGGTCTCACCAACACTACCACCCGGTTGTCATCCTCTTCCAATGTCGCGGCCACCTCTTTTAGTTTGCCTTTCAGCTTTCCCCTTTTATAGTCCTGGCAAAGTTCGGAAGCATTGATGGTAGAGCACAATTCGCCTTTTGAATTGATGGGAGGAAATGTCACCATATAGATTTCTTTCTTATAAGAATAATCATCGTTGTATGTGATATAGTTGAAAAATTTCTTTTCTTGCGTATCGTATGCGAAGTACTTTCTCGGGAAACCTTCTCCGGTGTTAAAATCATATATATTCGTTACGCTTTCCATGAAATAATAACGATCGGAAATCAATCTTAAGACGACGAAAACGCCCGGATCCATGGTGTGGATAGGGGGTGTTCGTGCGATAAGCGGGCGCAAACTGTAATCAGGCATTAAGGTGTATACCGTATCTGAAGAGGCCTCAAATAGAATCCAATTACCCTTAAAAGGAATTATACTGTTATACGGACCTGGTCCAGCTGCTCTTGTTTCTCCTTTATCATAAAGTCTTTCAACGATATGGAATAATTGCTTCTCTTTATATGGAACCGTGATTTCTTTCGTTATACTTCCATCTTGCTTCGACACAAGCAAGAACGGTACCTCAAAATTAAACTTATCATAGCAAATCAAGTTGTCCTTGTCATAATCAAGCATTTCCACGTAAAACGAACTTTTCTCGCTTCTTTGATTCAGACTTCGTTTGAAATTTCCTTCCAAATCATAGACCCTTATCTTTTTCGCATGAAAATCATTTACGAAAATCTCTTCGTTTTCTTCATCTAACGAAACCGATCTCATAGACACGTATTCTTCTCCACCTTGTCCCTTGCGATTTATTTTGCGAATAGCTTTTCCGTTCCGGCCATATACGAAAATATTGCCATCATCATAAAAGTTTGTCACGATTATGTATTTCTCGCCAACCGCCTGCACGCATGCCCGATTGATAAACTCATCGTTTGTTTCCAGCGGAATATACTCCATATCCATGAAGTCTTGAAGGACCAACTCTTTTTTGGTTGAATAACTATCGTTTACATCCACGGTTATAAGACCATCGGTCGATGAATGGTCGCCTCCACATCCAGCCATTACAAACAGGATGATTATCCCTGTAAAAATGAATCTTTTCATACGCGTATGATTTTTGTTTAACTTATGGTGGTGAAGATACTATAAAAAGCCGATGGTTTTCACGAAATTATCCTATTATTTGTTGATCTCACTGGTAATTTCCTGCACATCTTGGAGCGTAAAACGCCCTAACAATTGCATGACGCTGAAGCTCCCGTCGTCCATGTCGGCTATCATGATCAACTCCTGTATCAGTTCTCCTTGTTGCTTGACGTAGAAATTGGCTTTGGTCTTTCCATCTTTTACTCGCATGAGTTCTTCATGATCCTTTCCGATCAAGGCTTTGAACTCACCTCGCATTCGTTCCCTTAAATCCGCTTTTTGGGTGGTGAGTATTTGCAGGGATTCTATTTTCCCTTTCAGGTTGGCAAGGTTGAGTCCGGCGGTTTCCATGACCGGCATCATCTGAAACATCTTTTTGGAGATATATACGGAAGTAACATCGTCCATATCCGCATATTTGTCGAAAAGCTTGTTCTGGGCAAAACAGATATTCACGCAGCAGAGAAGCAGTATTGTATATAGTTGTTTGAGTCTCATTGTATTAATCATTTAAATGTTTATTTACGATCTTGTTTATTTTTGTGATCTCTTGACTGGCTTCATTGACCTGCCCGAGACCTTTGTTTAAATTCCTAGACATGAACGCCAAGGCATTTTGGGCTACGACAGCTGCCTCTTCAGGATCGGTAAAGGTATCGGCCATAACGGGAGCCGGACGATTTGTCTCCGTGAAGATGAGGAATAGGGCGCCAAGAATAGCGGCGGCGATTCCGCTTATCCAATAGAAGGAACGTCTTCGTGAGACTCGGGGAGATATCTCTTCTTGGGCTAGGAAGTCGATTTGTCGTTCCAGCCTTTCGGAAAGTCCCTCCGGTAAGGCTAAATCCTCTTGGAGTGCCTTGTTTATTAGTTCATCTATCTTTTTATCATCCATGACAACTTGCTTTTTCTAGTTTCTCCCGGATCAATTTGCGTGCCCGGGAAAGTAATGTTCTTATATTAGAGGAGCTAAGCCCTGTAATCTGTTCAATGTCCTCATAGGAACAATCCTCAATACCACGCAGGCGGATTACCTGCCTCTGGTTCTCGGGGAGCTGTTCTATCAGTTCTTGTATACGCCGGATATCCTCTTTTTCTTCCAATTCCTTTTCCGGCGAGGAGTCGGTCGTTAATAGAACGGTCTCCAATGTCTCTTCGTTGTCTCTTCGGCTTGCTTTGGGCGAGCGCAGGAAATCCAGACAAAGATTTTTGACCAATGTTATGGAAAATGCTTCCGGATTCTGGATATCTCCCAGCTCATCCCTTTTATTCCATAATTTGCAATAGGCATCTTGAAGTATGTCTTCCGCATCCGCTTTATTGTCTAATAAGGCATAAGCGATCCGATAGAGTTTAGGATGAAAGAGTAGGAACCGTTGTTTAAAAACATCAACGTCCATCAGTATCGCCCTTAATGATTTCCAGTTTTGTGCTCATTGATTACCCGGTCTAGATCGGACGGGCTGATCTTTCCTTTGATACGGATTAACGCATTGTCGCTTCCTGTCGTGAATATGACCAGTTCACGGATCATATCCTCTTTTATTTTGACAAGAACTTTCGTGCGACTGTCCCTTTCATTTGCCGTGACCATCGTCTCGTAATCAGAATCTCTCAGGTTCCGTATGGCGGTAGACAGTCGGTCTTTCACCTCTTGGGCACAATTATCAAATTCAAGGATCTCTATACCGTTTACTCCCATTGTCTCGGTGAACAGGCTGGCTAGCTTCATCGTTATGTTTCCGATATTTACGGAAGTAACATCGCTTTCACCCCGGAAAGCATTGAATAATTGATCCATCTTCTGCTGCCCGTATCCTACTTGGCTGATAAGGAGGATGGCCAGTAACGCTAGTAATCTTTTCATTGTAATTGACTTTTTCGTTAATACTATGTTTTTGGATCGCCCTTCGTCCGTGCGCCTTAGAGTGGGGGGCTTTCACAAAGAAGACGGGATAAGGGATTTGTTTGTTACAAAAATAGGCAAAAAAGATTAGAGTCCGGGCGTATTTATTCTCGATAGGCTTTACGGTAAGAATGAAAAGTTCCATAGATTAGTACTCTTATTTTATATACTGATTATTTTTTCTTCAGTTTAGGTGTCCATATATAGGCGACGGAATCGTGTAACCTGATATCTTTACCATCGAAATATAACTTATAGGAATATTTATATCCTTTATTCCAGCAGGTGCCTTCCGGAATGATGTATTTGTAAGTTCTTCCATTGATAGTAAAGATCGCCTCAACTTCTTTTTCCCGGATAGGAGAGTAGGTAGGGACTATACGGATATTTTGCTCCTCCGCTTTCGCGTGTCGTAAAGTTACGGATGGATCTATTGTAAGTAAAGTGGCTTTATATGCCCCGGGAGTTCCTTTGATATTTCCGGTTACGATATCCATTGTCCCGGTATATTGCAAGGTATTACCTCCCGCACGGTTACCGATTTGTATGGAGGTTAGTTTGAATAGCCCGTTAATGTTCGAATCTTGATATATTTCGAATGAGAGAAGCGATAATGCGTAATTCATGGAGAGTTTCGCTAGCGGAGATTTACGGTTGACCTCTTTTTGGCCTTGCGAGAGCCTCCCATATTTATAAGAGGGGGTTTCTGCCGCGATTGGGGATATTTTGATCGGTATGGAGGTAGGATCTAACGGTATTTGTACTTTATAAGGTGAGTAAGCGTAGATCATGACCGGTCGATTAGATCTAAGGAATACCTGCGGTGTTTGTTTCCATTTTAAAGAACCTTTTGATGAGCCTACAGCCTTTGATTTTACGTTTTTATAAAGAGATGCGCCTTTATATAAACTGTCTTGATTACCATAGGTTATAAATAATCCTATTTCGGACCCTTCGGGCAGAATTTCGGTGAATACTGAAGAACCTGCCGTATAGGACCGGGTGGTCATTTCAAGAACTGACTTTCGTGCGGTTGATTTCTCTTTGGACATCCACTGCTGATTTTCATGACATCCGGTAAAGATGATTAACAAGATCGTAATTAATAATAATTTGTTCATTTTGTCTAATGTTTTAATGGAACCTTTCAAACAATAAACATTTGAGCCAATATAGTTTATTATTCTATTACTATTAATTATTATTCCTGTTATAAAATGATATTTTTATATATTATATAGTAACGATTGTTTTATCCTCTTAATACGCAAAGTAACCTGCTTTATTGTATACTATAATAATCAATATATCCAAGAGATATAAAGTTATTATTAAACGGGTCTCGTCCTTGTAATAGTCAAATAGAAGAGTGTTTTTGGCGATAAGTTGAGAGGGAATGATAACCCTTGAATGTAAAAGGGTATTTGGACGAGACCCGTTGTTTCTCTTATTGAGAGAATATATAGAGTCGGCTGAATGAAAAACACATCGTACGGGTAGTGACCCCGATGGTCTAATTCGCCGGAATGATAGAGCCAATTGTTATTTTCAGTGTAGTTGCCGGTGGCAAACGGATCAAAGCTTGCCACGGCATTACACCTTAATAACCACAACATAAAAAACTTACATGATATTGCCAATCAATCCTTCGTCGTTACCCGGTAACCAGTCTGTGATAGAGACGTCTCGCAATTGTAACGACCTTCCGTTAAAGCTTAGCTTATATAAATATTTTTTCCCTTTTTCCCATTGGGTGTTAGCGGGTATGTCAAATTTGTAGGTTTCTCCGTTGATCGTGAATAAGGTCTCCACGTCTCCGGTTCCGATCGTGCCGGAAGGTGGAATTACCATGAGCCGCATAGGATCACAATATTTCTCGTTGATGAGGGTAACCGGATTCGTCAAGGATAATACCGTGGATGCGGACGTGCTACGGGCGGTAGAACCGATGATATCGCCCGTCGTGATATCGAGGGTTCCTTCGCTGACTAAAGTTGTTCCACCGGGCTTATTTCCTACTTGAACGGAACTTATAATAAAGGCACCTGTCTTGCCTTTGCTTAGGTTCAACTGGAAAGATATAAGCGATAGGGCATGATTCATGCTGAGTAATACAAGTGGCGAGGTACTGTTGACCGCTTTTTGTCCGATCGCATGGGTTCCATACATATAATCATCGGTCTCCAATGCGTTCGGGGCCAGTTTAACAGGTATCTGCCGGGCGTTAAAATTTATATCTTCTTGATATGGATAATATGCGTATATCGTAGCTTCATTAGAGTCAAGGATCACTTCCGGACTCTGTTGCCACCGGATTTTTCCATTCACTCTATAAGCTTTTACGCTTACGTTTTTATAAGTGGATATGCCATTGTATAAATCGTCGACTGTACCGGACGTGATTTGTAGTCCGAGCATAGAGCCTTCTTTAAATTCTTGTATAAAATTGGTGGATTTTGTAGTTAGGATACGAGTCGTTATTTGGAGTGGTTTTTCATTCCAGCCGATATTCTCAAGACCTCCGAAGTCTTTGTCGTTGGAGCAACCCCAAAAGCTTAAAATCATACTGGTAAAGAGTACTAAATTTCTCATTATTTTACTTATTTTTGTGTGAAACTTCTGGATGCAAATATCGGGTGGTTAAGGGGAAAGGGAGGTGCATACGGTCTAAAACGTCGGTGAAATCGTATAAAATTAGATCGTTCAAATTGTCTAAGGCGTTCATATTGTTAACTGAGGGGTCAAAAAGAACATTCGGGGGGGCGTATTGTTTAATAGATAGGAGGTAGTGTTATTATGTTGGATAAAATTCAGTTTCTACTAAGCTTACAGATATTAGGCTTTTGTGTTTTTGGTGGTATTACCCTGCTACTACGGGCCCGTGAGAATAGGGCAAAACAGATTTTGGGGTGGAGTATGTTATTATGGGCGTTTTTAGCGGCGGTACGAGTATCGGTTAACCTGTATTTAGAGGATTCAAAAGAGATATTTCATCCGGATGTGCTGATTATGGGATGTATTGTGGTAGCTACATTAGCTTGTTACGTGATAGAAGTGTTACGACCTTGCTATATGACCGTTCGCCGTTTCTTTATTTTTACCAGTCCGATATGGGTATTGGGTATTTCTTTTTTGATTTACCGGCTATCCGGTGGAAATATTCATCGTTATAACTCTTTTGGCGAGGTATTCGATACCTTGAATCTGGATGTGGTTATAAGGCTTTTGATTTTATTTTTCACGCTTCTGTATATGATCGTTCCTATTTATCTGATCTTGCGCTATAGTGAGGGATTTAAGGTGTATTTAAGGGAAAATGTATCGGACCCGGAAGATTATGATCTGGACTGGTTGAAAAAGACCATGCTGATCCTTTCTTCTATGTATATTTTTTATTTGGTATTGTTGTTTACGGATCGGGTTAGCCTATATGTAATCGACAAAACGTTTTTATTGGTTTTATGGTACTATTTCTTTTATAAGGCCTTGTTCCTAAAGGTTATCCATTTGGATCACACATTCGAGAGCGGATGGGGATTACCCGATTTGGAGGAGGATACGGATGATGATCAAGGTAGTGAGGAACAGAAAGGCATCATACGCCAAAGGTATGTTGAGGAAGTACAGGCGTGGTTTGAACGTGAAAAGCCCTATCTACGGGAAGATTTACGCTTAACGGATTTACAGCGGATCTTCCCGATGAGCCGCTCTTATCTATCCCAATTGTTTAATAAAGAATTAGGTTGTTCCTTCTCGGATTACGTAAACCATTTCAGGGTAGAGGAAAGCAAACGTTTATTGGAAGCCGAACCTCTGGCCAGTATACAAGAGATAGCCGAACGTTCGGGCTTCCATTCTATCAGTACGTTCCGTCGTGCGTTTATTAAGCAGACAGGGGTTATTCCTTCCGAATACAGGAGAGACGGGAACGAGTCAATTTAACCGGTAACTGACGAAAGCGAATCGCTTGCTATCGGGTGCCCAAGAGTTTACGTTTATCGTACCTTGCCCGCCGAATAGTTTGACTAAAGTCTTAGGTTCTCCGCCCTCGGCTGGCATAAGGCGTAACTCTACGTTTTTATTGGCGAGGTGTTGTCCGGGTTCCAGATCACCTTTTGTATAGGTGATGAAAACGATTTGTTTTCCATCCGGAGAGATGTGGGGAAACCAAGAATTTCGGGTCTCATCGAATGTCATCTGGGTTTGTTCGGAACCATCCGCCTTCATGCGCCAGACTTGCATAAGCCCGGTACGTACGGAGTTGAACCAGATATATTGTCCGCAAGGTGAGTATTCGGGGCCATCGTCCAAACCTTCGGCTGTCGTAAGACGTTTTTCTTCTCCGCCTAGGGCAGGAATGACGTAAACATCAAAATTACCGTTTCTCTCGGCGCAATAAGCGAGTTGTTTTCCGTCGGGGCTCCACCCGTGTAGGTAGCTAGGACCGAGTGGGGTAATCAATCGGGGAACACCTCCTTCGAAAGGCAGGGTATAGATACGCGACCGGCCATCTTCTTTCGTTCCGTTACTGATCGCTATTTGCTTCCCATCCGCGGAGATCACATGGTCGTTGTTGCAACGGGTCGCGTAGTCGCTATTGATTAATTGCGGCTCTCCCGGAGATTCCGGAGAGAGCTTATATAATTTTCCTCCACTATTATATACAAGCCAATTACCATCCGGAGTCCAGTTAGGTGCCTCGATCAAAAAAGGGAATTCCTTGACAACGGAACGTTGCCCGGTCGTAATGTCCATCACTTCCAGCACACTAGTCACATTCTTTTTTTGGGCATGCGTACAAAAAACGGCGATACACATACAAAGTACAGAATTGAGAAAACGTTTCATATACATATAGATTTAAAGGATATAAGAAAACCGGGTAAAATTAGCTTTACGCTATTTTACCCGGTTTCAAAGATATAATTTATTTCGATTACTCCTTATACATTGAAACGGAAATGCATGATATCTCCATCTTGCACAACATATTCCTTACCTTCAACGCTCATCTTTCCGGCCTCTTTAACAGCAGCCTCGGAGCCATAAGCGATATAATCCTCGTACTTGATCACCTCGGCACGGATAAATCCTTTTTCGAAGTCCGTATGGATAACACCGGCGCATTGAGGAGCTTTCCAACCTTTATGGAACGTCCACGCACGACATTCGTCCGATCCGGCGGTCAAGAAGGTTTGCAGATTCAATAATTTGTAAGCCGATTTAATCAAACGGCTTACGCCAGACTCTTCCAATCCGATCTCTTGTAAGAACATCTGGCGTTCCTCATAGGTATCGAACTCAGCGATCTCGCTCTCGATCTTAGCGGCGACTACTAGAATCTGGGCATCCTCGTCTTTAACCGCCTCGCGTACGGCATCTACATATTTATTACCGTTTACGGCGCTAGCCTCATCCACGTTACAAACATACATGACAGGTTTATCCGTCAGCAAGAATAAATCGTGGGCAATGCGTTCCTCGTCTTTCGTATCAAAAGAAACGGTACGTGCGCTTTTTCCTTGTTCTAAAGCCTCTTTGTATTTACAAAGTACCTCGTAAGCGATCTTGGCTTGCTTATCACCTCCGGTTTGCGCTTGTTTTTGCACCTTGGCGATACGGCTGTCTATCGTTTCCAAATCCTTGATCTGAAGCTCATAGTCAATGATCTCCTTATCACGGACCGGGTCTACACGTCCGTCCACGTGCACGATATTATCGTCGTCGAAGCAACGCAATACGTGCAAGATAGCGTCTGTCTCACGGATATTAGCCAAGAACTTATTGCCTAATCCCTCGCCTTTACTCGCTCCTTTCACCAATCCGGCGATATCCACGATCTCTACGGTGGTGGGGATCACTCGCTGCGGATGTTCGATTTCCGCTAGTTTATTCAGTCGCTCGTCGGGTACGGTGATCACGCCTACATTCGGTTCGATCGTACAGAACGGAAAGTTCGCTGATTGTGCCTTCGCGTTGGATAGGCAATTGAAAAGGGTAGACTTTCCTACGTTCGGAAGTCCCACAATGCCACATTGTAATGCCATATTATTATCGTATTTTTTATTATCAATCTGTTATATAGTCGCTCCAAGCGACTTGTTTTGAGTTCGCAAAGATAATCAATTTTAGGCTGATACGGTTATTTTCTTAGGCTTTCTCTTCATGCTTAACCGGTTGCCTCATCGATTGTTTGTTTAATAATGTTTTAACGAGTTTGTTCATAGGCTTCTTTACTAATGTTATTTTTTACTTAGGTTGTTCTCTCATATTTCCGGTAAAAGAAAGTCAATAACAAGAATCCGATAAAAGCGAATCCGGAACCTATCAAGGCCGGATATTTATAACCAAGGCCGACCTCCAATGGTAACCCACCACAATAAGCTCCGATAGCATTTCCTAAATTGAACGCAACTTGTACGCTGGCGGCTCCCAGCATCTCTCCACCTTTGGAGTAACGGATCAATAATACTTGTTGAGGGCTTGAGACGGCGAATAATCCCGCCGTACACAGACACATCAGCAAGACATTTAACCAAGATATTTGTGCCAAGAAGAAGACGAGCAGTAGGGCTACGCAAATCATGCCTTGCGCTATGGCCGCTACCCGTCCGGGCATATATTTATCGGATAGGCGGCCACTGATCAAGTTGCCCGCTACCATACCGAAACCTGCCAATACCATTAGAACAGTAAGGCTTTCGGCCGAGAAGCCGGATACTTGTGTCAATAGCGGGCTGATATAGCTATACCAGCAAAATACACCTCCGTTACCTAGCATTGTCGCCCCTAGGATTAACCATGGCGCTTGAGTCTTAAGAAAACGAAATTGTCCTTTAAAGCCAGTATCCGGAAGGTTCTCTACCATAGGTACCCATCTCCAGATGTAATATAAGATGGCTATGCCCCAGCAACCAACCAGTAAGAAAGTCAGACGCCACGAGAGCATGGTGCTGAGGGCCGTCCCCAACGGGACACCGAATAGGTTGGCGATCGTCATCCCCGCTATCATGATAGAGACAGCCTCGGAGCCTCTTCCTTTATCAGCAAGCTTTTCGGCTACGATGGAGCCAACACCGAAGTAAGCTCCGTGAGGCAATCCAGAGATGAAGCGGGCTATCATCAATACCCAGTAATTAGACGCTAATGCGGCGCATAAATTACCGATCATCATAATCCCTACTAAAACAAGCAAAATGTGTTTTAATGGATATCTACGGGCGATAATCAACATGGGAGCGCCTACGCAAACCCCTAGTGCATAAGCTGAGATCAGATGCCCGGCTGTAGCAATGCTGATGTGTAAATCTTTCGCGATGTCGGGTAGGATACCCATCATTACGAACTCGGCAATCCCCAGCCCAAGGGTACCGAAAGCTAAAGCGATCAAACTTTTTTTCATAACCTAAAATGCTCAACAATCTTTTCGAGCGCAAATATAGTGTATAGTATACATTATTATTTGCTTTTCGGAATGTTTTTAGGGGAAAGTTTTGCGTTTCGTGATGGGCTGTTAGGGTCTTAAAAAAACATGTACGTCTTTCAAGAAAAAGTCGTACGTGTTTTCAGGAAAACACGTACATGTTTTTTTAAGGAGAATTCCGGCATTATTTTAATGCGCCTCCAACCAGTTCTCTCCCTCGCCGCAATCGGCGATCAAGGGGACTTGTAGTTTCATGACGTTTTCCATTTCCTCCAGCACGATTTTCTTTACCTCCTCGGCTTCCTCTTTGTAGACATTGAAGTTTAACTCATCGTGTACTTGGAGGATCATCTTGCTTTTCAATCCCTCTTCCTCAAAGCGTTCGTAAATGCGTACCATCGCTAGTTTGATGATATCGGCGGCGCTCCCTTGGATAGGGGCATTGATCGCGTTTCGCTCGGCATAACCGCGTACGACGGCGTTGTGTGAGTTGATATCCGGAAGGAAACGCTTGCGCTTGAAAATGGTCTCTACGTATCCTTTTTCCTTGGCTACCTTGATGCTCTCCTCCATGTATTCCTTGATGCGGGGGTAGGTGCTGAAATAACCGTCTATCAGTTCCTTGGACTCAGAACGAGGGATGCCCAGACGCTCGGCGAGCCCGAAGACGGAGATGCCGTAAATGATACCGAAGTTGGCGGTTTTCGCCTTCCGGCGCATATCGCTGGTTACTTCTTCTACCGGGATTCCGTAGATCTTGGCGGCTGTGGCGGCGTGGATATCCGCTCCGCTTTGGAAAGCCTCGATCATATGCGGGTCACCGCTCAGGTGGGCCATGATACGAAGCTCGATCTGGGAGTAGTCGGCCGAGAAGAAGAGGCAATCCGTATTGTCCGGGATAAATGCCTTACGGATCTCACGGCCCAGATCGTCCCGTACCGGAATGTTTTGCAGGTTCGGATTGGTAGAGCTGAGGCGTCCGGTAGATGTTACCGCTTGGTTGAAAGAGGTATGTATCTTTCCTGTCTGCGGATTGATCAACTCGGGTAGAGCGTCGATATAGGTACTTAATAACTTTTTAAGTCCGCGGTATTCAAGAAGCTTGCCGATGATGGGATGCTTGTTGCGAAGTTTCTCCAATACATCCTCGCTGGTACTGTAACCGCCTGTTTTGGTCTTCTTCGCTTTCTCGTCCAGCTTCAAGCGGTCGAAAAGGATTTCGCCGACCTGTTTCGTGGAGTTGATGTTGAATTCCGTGCCGGCCAGCTCGTAAACCTCTTGCTCCAGTTTGTTCATGGAGGCGGTAAGTTCGCCCGAAGATTGCTTAAGCGCTACTGTATCCAGCGTGACGCCGGTAGCCTCCATTTCCACTAATACATATATTAATGGCATCTCGATCGTGGTGAAGAGGGATTCCAGTCCTTCTTTCTTCAACTCGGGCGCGAAATAATTCTTTAGCTTGAGCGTGACGTCTGCGTCCTCGGCGGCGTATTCGGCGATTTGCTCCACGGGTACGTTTCGCATCGATAACTGGTTCTTTCCTTTTGGGCCGATCAGTTCCTCGATGTGGACGGTCTGGTACTTGAGGTAGGTCTCCGCTAGGTAATCCATTCCGTGCCGTAATTCCGGATTCAGCAGGTAATGGGCGATCATCGTATCGAACAGAGGACCGGCTACCTTCACGTTGTATTTACGAAGTACCAAAATATCGAATTTGATGTTTTGCCCGATCTTTAATGATTTCGGATTTTGCAGGGCAGGGGAGAAGCGTTCCACTACTTTCGCCGCCTCTACTGAGTTGGCGGGAACAGGAACATACCAAGCCTCGTTTTCTTTCACGGCGAACGACATTCCGACCAGTCCGGCTTTCAAGGGATCGATGCCGTCGGTTTCCGTGTCAAAAGCGAAAAATTCTTGACCCAATAAAAAGCGGGCTAAATCGGCTTGTTTTTCCTCTGTATCAGTTAAATAATAGTTGTGAGGGGTGGACTTTAAGTCCGTGAGAATCGATTTTTTTGGCTCTTCCGTACTCTCGGGCGTAAAAATCGCGAACAAATCGCCTTGAACGGGACCTTTCGGAGCGGCTTTGACCGGCTCAGAACTTAGTTTGTTAATAAATGTTCTAAATTCCAATTCTGTGTAAATCTCAGTCAGGCGCTCTTCGTTTGGCTTTTCACGAACGCAACGGGCGGCATCAAACTCGATAGGGACATCCGTTTTGATCGTCGCCAAGAATTTGGAGAAATGGATTTGCTCGGCGTTCTCCTCCACCTTCTTCTTTTGCGCGCCTTTCAACTTATCAGTGTTCGCTAACAGGTTCTCGATGCTTCCGAATTCGGTCAGTAGTTTTTGAGCGGTCTTCTCGCCGACACCCGGACAGCCGGGGATATTATCGGAAGCGTCGCCCATCAGTCCCAGCAAGTCGATCACTTGCTCCGTACTCGTGAGGCCGTACTTGTTTAAGACCTCAGGCACGCCCATGATCTCGTAATCGCCTCCGAATTTCGGACGATACATAAATATATGTTCGGACACCAATTGGCCGTAATCTTTATCCGGCGTCATCATGTACACCTCGAAGCCTTCCTTCTCCGCCTGTTTGGATACGGTGCCGATCACATCGTCCGCCTCGTAGCGGGGTACTTCCAGAATCGGAATATTGTAAGCCTCTATGATTTCTTTAATGATAGGGACGGATTGACGGATCACTTCCGGCGTCTCTTCCCGTTGTGCCTTGTATTGCTCGAAGGCCTCATGGCGGAAGGTCGGTCCCTTCGGGTCAAAGGCCACCGCTATATGAGTCGGGTTCTCACGTTTTAATACATCCTCCAGACTGTTGATAAAACCGAAAATGGCGGAGGTATTCACACCCTTGGAGTTGATACGCGGATTCTTGATGAAGGCGTAATAGGAGCGATAAATTAACGCATACGCATCTATAAGGAATAACTTCATTACTTTTAACACGTTTTAGTGGGACAAAATCTGGGTAAATGTACGAAAAAACTCGCTTACTCGATAGTTTTTGTTACTTTTGCGAATCTTTGCATGGAATTATGGATGAAAGAAGGAAAATAGAAGAACCGGTTTCCGCTGAATTTGAACGTTTCAATAAGGATTTCGAGGCATCTCTACGCAGCGAGACGACCCGGTTACAATCGGCTATCGACGTTATACTGAATTCTACCGGGAAGCATGTGCGTCCGTTATTGGTGCTCCTTACCGCCAAGGTCTGTGGACAGGTTACGGATAACACGATCAATTCCGCTGTCTTGCTGGAGCTTTTGCATACCGCCACGTTGATTCACGATGACGTGATCGATGAGACGAAGCAACGTCGTGGCGTTCCCTCATTGAACGCTATCTTCGATAACCGTATTTCCGTGTTGGTAGGTGATTATGTGCTTTCTACCGCTTTGATCCGTTCCATACAAACCGGCGATTTGCGGATTGTCGGGATTATCTCTAATTTAGGCAGAGACTTGTCCGAAGGTGAGATCAAGCAATTGGAGACCGCTGAGGAGAGTATCCTAGACGAGAATTGCTATCTGCAAGTGATCAAGAAGAAGACGGCTACCTTGCTTTCCGCTTGCACGGAGATTGGGGCCATTTCATCGGGCGCCTCTGCGGAGGTGATCGCTCTTTGCCGTGAGTTTGGCGAGTATCTGGGGTATTGCTTCCAGATCAAGGATGATATCTTTGATTATTTCAAGGAGGCGAATATCGGTAAGCCGACGGGAAATGACATTCGTGAGGGTAAGGTTACGCTTCCATTATTATATGCCTTGCGGCAGGGTAGGGAAGAGGAGGCCGCCCGTTATTTGGATATGATTTTACGGAAAGATTTCGCGGCGGAGAATGTCGATTCCTTGATCGAGTTCGCCAAGGCGAATGGTGGAATCGAATATGCCGAGGCCCGCATGAAGGAATATCATGATAAGGCGGTCGATGTTCTTTTGAGATTGCCAGAGTCTGAGGCACGGACATCCTTGATCCAGCTGGCCGATTATATCATGACTCGCTCCAAATAGAAATTCCTTTATCTATTAGTTGTAGAGAGATGGCTCTTGTTCGTAAAAAAGTAAGTATGCTTCAATAGCCAATGAAGTTAACTTACTTGACGAAGTCAGTTAACTTCGATGCCAAGGTAAGTTAACTGACTTTGAGAGTGCTTACCGGACACAGGATTCTAAGCCATCTGCGCCCGGTTTATTAGAATGGACTATTTCCCGAGTCGTTTTTCTATATCACCGACCAGACTGCTCGCTCCTATACGGAACAAATCTTTGTTAAGCCATTCATCGCCTAGTATCTCCTTTACGATCGTATAATATCGAACTGCGTCTTCCGCCGTGCGTACGCCTCCGGAGATCTTGATGCCAACCTTGTTTCCGGTGATGGAATGGTAGGTTTTGATGGCCTTGCACATGGTATAGGCGGCCTCGAAAGTGGCTCCCGGGTATCCTTTGCCGGTAGAGGTCTTGATGAAGTCCGCGCCGGAATACATGGCTAGGATGGATGCTTTTTGGATGTTCTCCGTTGTGACTAAAGCTCCGGTCTCTAAGATTACCTTTAAATGGGCGTGGCGACAGCTCTCCTTGATCTCTTGCAATTCCTCGGTCAATTCCTCGAAATTGTCTTCCATGAAATAGCCTAGGTTCATGACAACGTCGATTTCATCGGCTCCTTGCATGACTGCCATGGCCGTTTCGGCGATCTTGACTTCCGTAAATGTCTGTGAGGAAGGAAAACCTCCGGCAACCGACGCAATCTTAACCTCTTGCGCAGTAAGTGCCTGCTTAACCGTTTCCACGAATAGGGGATAGACGCAAATAGCGGCTACGTTCGGGACATCCGGACGAGTTCCCTCGAAATCATTTACCGTGTCGACCATCTTCCAGATGTTTTCTTTGGTATCCAGACTGGTCAATGAGGTCAAGTCGATGCAGCCATGAATCGTTTTCAATACTTCCGGTGTAAAGTTTTCTTGGAAATGTTTCTCTAAAAGAGCGTTTACAGTCTCGGTGGTCTGGGTATCCGGCAGGGCCGGCTCAAACTTATTGAAAGCTTCATGATAACGGTCTATCTGTACGGAATTTGATTCGTGTTCATGTTCATGATGATGATCATGTCCACATTCGCAATCGTGATGATGTGCCATATGCTTATAGTTTTTGATTGTTTATATGTCGTTCTTTATCTCGGTCTGTTTTCTTTTGGAGATTCTTCTCGAAAGCGGCGGTAAGATCTACTCCGGTCTGGTTGGCGAGGCAAAGCAGTACCCATAAGACATCTGCCATTTCATCGCCTAAATCCCGGTGTTTGTCACTTTCCTTGAAAGACTGCTCACCGTAGGTACGTGCCATGATCCGGGCTAGCTCGCCCACTTCCTCGGTGAGGATGGTCATATTGGTAAGCTCATTGAAATAACGGACCCCATAGGTCTTGATCCAAGCGTCTACCATTTGCTGGGCTTGTTGTAAAGTTATATCTGCCATACTTATTCTTTATTTTGAGAGTCGATAATAATAGTAACCGGCCCGTCGTTTAAAAGTTCAATTTTCATATCAGCTCCGAATGTTCCGGTTTGTACAGGTTTTCCGAGTTGAAGCCCTACCTCTTCGCAAAAAGCTTTATACATCGGAATGGCGATATCCGGTTTAGACGCTTTTAAGTAGGAGGGGCGGTTCCCTTTTTTCGTAGAGGCGTGTAAGGTAAATTGGCTGACAACCATGATCTCGCCTCCCGCTTCGATAACCGAGCGGTTCATGACCCCGTTTTCATCGTCAAATATGCGTAGGTTGGTGATCTTTTTTGCCAACCATTCAATGTCTTCTTGCGTATCCTTGTCCTCGATACCGACTAATACCAATAGCCCCTTTCCAATTTTGGACTTAAGCTGTCCGTCTATCGTGACGGAAGCGTGCTGCACACGTTGTGTAACTGTTCTCATCTTGTTCGCTTTTGTTCTATTTTTGTTCGCTTTCTGTTCGCTTTCCATCCAGTCCCTCTTGTAGTGCCTTGGCTTTCGCCTCGCCAATCACGGATTTCAGTTCCTCGAAGCTTGCTTCCTTGATTCGTTTTACGCTTTTAAAGTGACGTAAAAGTAATACTTTTGTCTTTTCACCGATACCCTTAATGGTGTCTAATTCGGATTTTGTCTGGGTCTTACTTCGTTTATCCTTGTGGAAAGTGATGGCGAAACGGTGTACCTCGTCTTGTATCCGGGTAAGCAGATGGAATAGCGGACTGTCCAAACGCATGCCAACGGTTACGGGTGGGAACCCGAATAATAACTCCGAGGTCCGGTGCTTACCATCTTTCGCTAGTCCGGCGATTGGAATGGACAAGCCTAATTCATCTTCTACCACCGAGCGAACCACTTCCATTTGCCCCTTTCCACCGTCTGTTATAATTAAGTCGGGTAGGGGAGATCGCTCCTCGATTGCCCGCCCGTAACGCCTACGGACAACTTCTTTCATAGAGGCGTAATCATCCGGACCGACTACGGTCTTTATATTGTATTTACGATACTCCTGCTTGGACGGTTTTCCCATCTTGAATACCACGCAAGCCGCTACCGCATCGCTTCCCTGTATGTTTGAATTATCGAAACATTCGATATGAGCAGGCAATTTCTCCAGATGCAAGGCCTCTTGGATCTCTTTCAAGATACGGGTATTCCGTTGTTCCGGATTCAACTTTTCCGCTTGCTTCAAGCGGTCAACCTTAAACTGCTTGACGTTCATCTCGGATAAATCGAGCAGTTTCTTTTTATCCCCTCTTTGGGGAATGGTGAAGGTGACATTCTCTAGTTGCATATCCAGCTTGAAAGGCACGATAATCTCCCGGGCGGTGCTTTTAAAACGATTCCGCATCTCGATAATACCGAGGCTTAACAATTCCTCCTTACTCTCGTCCAATCGTTTTTTATACTCGAATGTATAGGCTTGTATGATCGCCCCGTTTCCGATATGCATAAAGTTCACATAAGCGGAATGGTCATTCTCTATGATCGTGAATACATCTATATTATGTAGCATCGGGGTTACGACCGTAGATTTAGAACGGTAGTTCTCGATGACTTCGTATTTTTCCTTGATCTTTTGCGCTTCCTCAAACTTGAGCTCGGCAGCGAGCGATTGCATCTCCTCATAGAGGTGTTTGCTGATTTGCGAGATGTTGCCTCGCAGAATCTCTTTGATCTCGGAAATATTTTGCTGGTATTCTTCCAATGATTGCAAGCCTTCACAAGGCCCTTTACAACGCTTGATATGGTATTCCAGACAAACCTTATAGCGTCCTTGTGCGATGGATTCGGGAGTGAGGGGATATTTACAAGTGCGTAAAGGGTAAAGTTCCTTTAGCATTTGTAGCATCACTTTCGCCATGAACAAAGAGGGATAAGGACCGTAATATTGTGATCCGTCCCGAACGATGTTCCGGGTTTGGAAAACCCGGGGAAAGTACTCGTTCTTTACCACGATGGAAGGGTAGGTTTTGTCGTCCTTCAATAATACGTTATAGCGGGGACGATACTGTTTGATGAGGTTGTTTTCCAGTAGTAACGCATCTTCTTCCGTATCGACGACTATATATTTGATATCCCGGATTTGCTTGACTAACACACGGGTCTTATTGCTGTCATGTACCTTGTTGAAATAAGAGGATACCCGTCGTTTTAGGTTCTTCGCCTTGCCGACGTATATAATCGTTCCGTTTTCATCGAAATACTGGTAGCATCCCGGCTTTTCCGGAATGACCGATAGGATCGTCTTGATATGTTCGTCTTTATCGGCTATCATACGAATAGGGAAGTAAATTGGAATGTCTCGCTATTGAACAAACCTTTGTTGCTAAGTTTCAAGGATGGGATCACCAGCAATCCCATAAAAGAAAGCGTCATTTGTAATGAATCCATCGGGGTCTTTAACCATTTGATCTTTTCCTCGATCTCTTCGTAACGGCGGCTCGTCTCTTCCAATGATTCGTCGCTCATCAATCCCGCTACCGGCAAGGGCAGGAGAGTGACTTCGTCCATGCAGCTCACGGCGATTCCTCCTTTCGCTTTTATGACCGCATTGATCGCTTGCATAAGCTCGAAATCGGTTACGCCTATAGCGATGATGTTATGGCTATCGTGGGAAATACTTTGAGCAATGGCACCGAGCTTGAGCCCTGTTCCTTTTATAAAGGCAATAGCCGGAGGAGCCGTTTGATAGCGATTTAGAATGACGAGTTTTAAAATGTCTCGTTCTGTATCCGATTCTACAAATCCATCGAATGTATGTACAGGATATAGTTCTTCTTTCGTGATTAATTCGCGGTCTTCGCAAACAATGACACGCATCTGTTTTCCTTTCGCTTTTACCGTTAGCTTTTCTAATGGGATCGGTTTCGTGTGGAAATTATTGCGGAGTATAGGTTTGTGGAAAGGAAGCGTGCATTTCTCTCCATCGTATACACAGGTTCCTTGTATATAGGTTGCCTGTATGGTTAGATTCTTTAAATTGTTTACTTGGATAAAATCGGCGGAGTCTCCCTCTCGTAAGAAACCTGCGGGAATTTTATAGTGCATGGCCGGATTATAGGAAGCGGCCCGTAATACATCATATAGATCATATCCTAAATCCAGCGATTTTTTTACCATCCTATTTATGTGTCCTTTGTTTAAAAAGGAAGGATGCGCGTCATCCGTACAGAACATGATTTGTTCGGGATACTCTTTCAATAGTGGATGAAGTGCGTCAAAGTTTTTTGCCGCGCTTCCTTCCCGAATAAGGACATGCATCCCAAACTCACACTTCTCACGGCCTTTTTCTAGATAGATGGTTTCATGATCGGTGGAAATGCCAGACTCGATATATGCCTTTAGCTTGGGGCCTGTTGCTAGGGGATAATGTCCGTCGATGGGTTTCCCTGCTTTTTTTGCGGCTTCTATTTTGCGCATAACTTCCGGATCTTTATTTAAGACTCCGGGGTAATTCATCATCTCTGCCAAGAAGTGTAGATCCTCTCGTTCCAACAAACGAGCGGTTTCGTCTGCGTCTATGATCGCACCGGAGGTTTCCATAATCGTAGCCGGTACGCAAGATGGGACACCGAACCATGTGTAGAAAGGAATCCCTTTTGCGTTGTCGAGCATATATTCGACTCCTTCGGTACCCATTACATTCGCTATCTCATGAGGGTCCGCCACGGCACCGATACTGCCATGGCGTACGGCTGCGTGAATGAATGCCGCAGGGGTTACCATGCTACTCTCTATATGGACATGCGCGTCAATAAAGCCGGGGAGGAGGTAATATCCCTCATCTTGTCCGGTAGGGGTTACCTTTCCGATATGCCCGTTTAGGATTGAAATCTCTGCCCCGAAGGTGCGCCTGTTGATTATATCTACCAGATTTCCTCGTATAACCAGTGTTTTAGCTTCATTCATTTGAATATCTCCTTTAATATGTTTCACGTGGAACATTCCGTGCTTTATCTTCCGAGCAGTACCAAAAGGATGTTGATGTCGCTAGGGGAAATACCCGGGATACGGCTCGCTTGAGCGATCGTGTCGGGGTCTATCCGGGTCAATTTCTGGCGGGCTTCCGTAGATAAAGACTGGATAGAATTGTAATCGAATTTACCCTTGATCCGGATATTCTCTAAGCGGTTTATCTTGTCCGCTATGATTTGCTCTCGCTTGATGTAGCCGCTATACTTAATCAATATCTCGGCGGCCTCGATGATCTCTTCCTTACGAGAGGCCGGGACTTTGTCCAGCTCCGCACGAAGGGCCGGAACTAGATCCGCTAGGTTCTCTAAGGTAGTCTGCGGACGGAGTACGACATCGAATAATTTGCAACCATGGGATAGGGGGGCTGTGCCCAGTTTCTCCAAACCGCTATTTATATATTGAGGCTTTACGGAGTAGGTCTCCGCAAAACGGATGATAGCGTCACGGCTCTCTTTTTTCTCTTGCAGTAAATCGTAGCGGTCTTGTTTGGCCAATCCCATTTGGTAGGATTTTTCGGTGAGTCGCATATCCGCGTCATCTTGGCGTAGTAAGATGCGGTATTCCGCACGAGAGGTAAACATACGGTAAGGCTCGTCTACGCCTTTTGTTACCAAATCGTCGATAAGGACACCGATATAAGCCTCATCCCTTCCGAGGATAAAAGGTTGTCCGCCGTGGCAATTGATGTGGGCGTTGATACCCGCTATCAGACCTTGTCCGCCGGCTTCCTCGTATCCGGTAGTTCCGTTGATCTGTCCGGCAAAGAAAAGATTGCGGATTTGTTTGGTCTCCAAATTATGTCTTAACTGAGTCGGGTCGAAGAAATCATACTCAATCGCATATCCGGGACGATAGATTTGCACGTCACGGAAAGCGGGGATCGCTTGGAGCGCACGAAGCTGGATATCCAAGGGTAGGGAAGAGGAGAAGCCATTTAGGTAGTATTCCTGCGTGGTCTCGCCTTCCGGCTCTAGGAATAGTTGATGCTGCGTCTTGTCGGCGAACGTCACGATTTTCGTTTCGATACTAGGACAATAACGGGGACCGATACTTTTGATCTGTCCATTATAAAGAGGAGAGTCGGGGAGACCTTCCCGTAATATATCGTGGCAAGTCTCGTTCGTAAAGGTAGTCCAGCAACTCAATTGTTTTAATTTACGATGACTGGTATCCATGTAGGAGAACTTATGGAAATCGTTCTCCCCCGGTTGTTCCTCCATTTCATCGAAGTGAACGCTCCGGCCATCGATACGGACCGGTGTTCCGGTTTTCATACGATCTGTTTGGATACCTAAAGAGATGAGTTGCTCGGTAAGTCCGGTCGCCGCAGGCTCGGCGATACGTCCGCCCCGTATCTGGGTTCTTCCGATATGAAGCAGGCCGTTTAGGAAGGTCCCGTTCGTGAGCACCATCGCTCCGGCACGGAATACGACATTCATTCCCGTACGAACGCCGCAGACTTGTCCATGCTCGATAATCAGTTCTTGAACCATATCCTGCCAGATGGATAGATTCGGCATATTCTCCAGTATGCCCCGCCAGCAATCGATAAAACGGGCACGGTCGCTTTGGGCACGCGGGCTCCACATGGCCGGTCCTTTGCTACGGTTTAACATACGGAATTGGATAGCGGTCTGGTCGGTCACGATTCCCATATATCCGCCTAGCGCATCGATCTCTCGTACGATCTGTCCTTTGGCGATTCCCCCGACTGCCGGGTTACAACTCATCTGGGCGATCTTGTTCATGTCCATCGTGATCAAAAGCGTCTTTGATCCTAGATTCGCCGCGGCGGCGGCGGCTTCACAGCCGGCATGTCCTGCGCCTACTACTATTACGTCGTAATTGAAAGTCATTTTTATTCCCTTTTATTTTACGCGAAGATAGTGAGTGTTCGTGAAAGAATTCGTTTATATTTGTATAATAAATACATACATTGTTTTCAGGTTTAACGAACTAAAGATTTAAGCTGCTATGAATTCTATTCAATGCCGTATCCTTGTTTTTCTGGTTTTACTGACCTCTTGCTTCAGTCCGGTTTGTGGGAAAGATAAGAAACCTCGTCAAGCGATCGAGAAGTTATCGATCGATGGTCCCTATCTATTGAAAGCCGATGATGGTAGTATGCGTGCGATATCTGTAGACGGGAAAGGCCGGTTATTGGATAAGCATTATAAAAGTATACCTACCACCTTTTCATTCGAGGTGTTTTCCGATAACGGGGAGAGATTGTTTCCGGTAACCATACACTCCGTCTCTCGTCCGAAATGGAAAGATGTGCAACCAGAGAAGACGTTTGTTCTTTCAGATCCACATGCGAACTGGTCTTGTTTCGCCTCCCTGTTAAAGGCGGGAAAAGTGATCGATGCGGACTATAATTGGATTTTCGGGGCCAACCAATTGGTGATAATCGGTGACGTCTTTGACCGGGGCGTGGATGTACTCCCTATCTATTGGTTGATCTACAAGTTGGAGAAAGAAGCGGAAGATGCCGGTGGAAAAGTGACTTTCTTAATCGGAAATCATGAGACTATGGTTCTGGGAAATGATTTGCGATATACGAAGAAGAAATATACTCAATTGGCGGATACTTTAGGAATGACCTATCCGGAGCTTTGGCAGAAAAGCGAGTTGGGACATTGGTTGAAAACTCGTAACTCGATACAGGTGGTCGGAGATAACCTGTTTGTCCATGCTGGGTTGAGCAAGGAGTTTTTAGACCGGAATTACGATATCCCTACCGTGAATGAGATCGTGAGCGATGGCCTCTTCTTAACGAAAAAAGAACGTAATGCAGATAAAGGCTCCGATCTTTCTTTTATGTTCGCTACGTATGGACCGATCTGGTATCGGGGTATGGTACGTAGCGCGGATAAGTATCATCCGCTAGACCGGGATGATTTGCGGAAAATATTAGAGAAATATAATCTGAACCGCATCTTTGTAGGTCATACCATTTTCGATGATATCACGACTTTCTATCATTATAAAGTGATTGCCGTGAATGTCGATAATCAAGAAAACAAGGAGAAGGAACGAGGCCATGGTGTCATGATCGAGAAAGACGGTTCTATGTTTGTCGTATATGATTCCGGAAAACAAGAGCCGTTATTAACCGAGTAATATTTGGTGCTTGAGCTGTCACGACTGCTACCATCATGGTAGAGGAAGAAGTGCCTCCCCTAATGTGAACTAATGAGATAGGGAGTGCAACTTTTATGTATCTTAAATCATCTATAAATATAGATATGTTTTAAATGTAGGAGTTATGAAAAAAGTTGTATTACTGTTTATCTTGTTTGTTTTCTCTTTGTCGCAAGCTGATGCTCAAGAGTTCCATTTTATTCCTAGGATTGGCTTGAATTTGGCAAATACTTATCCCGAAAGTTTTGCGGACATGCGTCCGGGGTTAAATATTGGTGTGGCGGAGGAAATACGTTTTAGCAAACTGTTTGCTTTAGAACCGGGTGTTTATTATTCTATGCAAGGTTATCAAAAAGAAAACGCTAAAGGCGAGACAGCCCGGCTAAAGGCGGATTATTTAAATATTCCTATTTACGCTAAATTTTATTTGTATCGGGGATTCCATCTTTTCGCGGGCCCACAAGTTGGCTTTAATATAAGGGCGAAAGCTTCGAATTATATTTTCGTCTCGGGTCCTACTCCGGTGCACCAGAGCGAGTACGATTTTTCCGGTGATAAAAAAGAAGAGATCCGAAATTGTGATTTCTCCGTTTCAATGGGGCTTGGCTATACCTTTGACATGGGATTAGTTATCTCCGCCAATTATAATTTAGGATGTACTCATTTCTTTAAGGAGCCGGAATACTCATTCGGTGGAAGCAATCATTTTAGGGGAAAAGATCATAATGGGGTTATTCAATTCAATCTAGGATGGCGTTTCTGATCTCCAGTAAATCGTGAATTAAGAGAGATCGCTTGTTCCTCGTTCAGCCTTGCGGCATGGCTACACAGGCAATGGACTGCTTTCGGGCATTGCTCGTCCGTGGCGTAGCAATACGTGTAATCGTAAGGTATGTCTTCTGTTTTCATGTTGTCTGTATTATTTTTATTTATTTCAACAATAGTCTGCTCTCAACCGCCTCTAATATCTTCATTTGCTGGATCGCTATTTGATTAAGCTTTATTAGTCGTTCACGCTGGGTAAGTCCTTCATCAATAAATACAGCATTCAGGCTTTCCATATTCGATAAACAGATAAGTTCATTAATAGTCGCATAGTCACGAATGTTACCTTTTAATTCGGGATTGGCTTCCCGCCATTGTTTAGCGGTTGTGCCGAATAGAGCGACATTAAGAATATCGGCTTCGTTTGCGTATATAAAGCTTACCTGTTGCGGGGTTAACTCTATGGGGATGAGATTATGCTTGATAGCGTCGGTATGGATGTGATAGTTTATTTTGGAGAGTTCTCGTTTGGCAGTCCAGCCGATTTGTTTCTGTTCCTCTTCTTTTAGGCGTTGAAACTCTTTAACGATATATAATTCAAATTCAACAGAGATCCAACTTGCGAATTTGAAAGCTATATCCTTATGAGCAAAGGTGCCTCCATATCTTCCGGATTTGGAGATAATACCAATTGCCGCTGTTGTATTTATCCATTTTTGTGGAGAAAGGGTAAAAGCATTTAACCCTGCTTCCTTTTTAAACCCCTCGAATTCGAGGGGTTTAAAATTAGGATTATATAAACTTTCCCATATACCTAAATATTCAATGGTATTACGATTACGCATCCAATTGCCAATTACTGCTGTCGGATCATCGCTTTTGTACTTTGCGATGTCGGTAAGTGAGATATAGTCATTCTTATTTATAGATATGATCATGACACTTGTATTTTGGACTGTGATTTTCTCCATAATTTTCTTCAGATAAGATTTGTAGTATAAATTTGTTTCTGGTTAACATCTCTTTACCGACATTCCTCCGGCAAGATCGCTAACGCTCTGTTCTCGTTCTCCTCCATGATCTCCCGCTCGCCGGGGCCTTTGTCGTTGATACCGCAAAGGTGCAGGATGCCGTGGATGATGGTACGGTGGAGTTCCTCGTTATAATCCGTGTGGAATGTCTCGGCGTTTGTCCTGACCGTATCGAGGCTGATGAACAGGTCACCCGAGATCTTATTTCCTTCCGTATAATCAAAGGTGATGATATCCGTGTAATAATCGTGTTGGAGATATTGGCGGTTTACCTCCAAGATCTTCTCGTCCGAGCAGAAGATGTAACTGATATCGCCTGTCTTCTTCCCGTAGGTCTCGGCTACCGCCTTGATCCATCCGCTGACCGCTTTTTTCTTGATTGCCGGGAGCTGGATATCCTCGGCGTAATATGCTATTGCCATAAGGTCTATTTATCGTATTGAAATTTCGTTACAAATGTAATCAATAGATTTTAAATAGATTCATTTCAAATCTATTGATTGTATAGAATGTTAAAAGAACAGGTAAGCCATCGCTATCGCCGCTATCGCCCCGGCCAGATCCGCTAACAAGGCGCATTGCACCGTATAGCGGGTATTACGGATACCTACGCTACCGTAGTAAAGAGCAACTACATAGAATGTCGTATCGCAAGAGCCCTGAACGATGGATGACAGGCGACCGACGAAAGAGTCCGCTCCATACGTGTTCATGGCGTCCAGCATCATGCCCCTAGCCCCGCTCCCGCTTAACGGTTTCATCAACATGGTAGGTAGCGCTTCCACGAAATCCGTGTTGAGCCCTATCGAAGCAATGCCGAAACGAACGCCTTGTATGATGAAATCCATCGCTCCGGAAGCCCGGAAGACACCGATACCTACTAGGATAGCTACCAGATAAGGAATAATCGTTATAGCAGTCTGGAAACCTTCTTTCGCCCCTTCTATAAAAGCATCATATACATTGATCTTTTTACGCATGCCGCTGATGATAAATCCGCAGATAATGGTAAAAAGAAGCGTGTTGGCGAATAAAGTCGAATACAAGGAAACTTGCTCCTGTTCCATCGAGTTAAATAGCCATACCAGGCCTCCGATAAATAATCCCAGTCCCCCGAAAAACAGGACTAGGTTCCGTTGGAGGATATTGATCTTCTGCCGTACGCAAACCGCTAAAATAGCGACTAAGGTTGATGTGAATGTAGCGAGCATGATCGGCAGGAATACGTCTGATGGATTCGCCGCTCCTAACTGTGCCCGGTACATCATGATGGTGATCGGGATCAAGGTCAGTCCCGAGGCATTGATGCATAAGAACATCACCATGGAGTTGCTGGCGGATTCTTTATTCGGGTTTAATTCCTGTAACTGTTGCATGGCTTTCAATCCCATTGGCGTGGCGGCATTATCCAGTCCCAGTAAATTTGCCGATAGGTTCATGAAGATAGAACCGGTCACGGGATGGTCTCTTGGGATATCCGGAAAAAGCTTGCTGAATACGGGAGCCGCCAATCGTGCGAACGCTTGTATCACCCCCCCCTTCTCACCGATCTTCATGATGCCCAGCCAAAGCGACAAGATCCCCGTTAATCCTAACGAAATCTCGAAACCCGTCTTGGCCGAAGCGAAAGAAGCGTTGATAATCTCGGTAAAAACGGCGGTATCCCCACCAATGACCAGTTTACCTACGGCCACGACGAAAGCGATCAAGAAGAAAGCGATCCAAATATAGTTTAGTACCATAATAAATATATATTGGTCACAAATTTAGGAATTAATTGCCAATTGATTTGTATTTTTGCTTTTTGAATAACAAATAGATCCAAGATGAAGATATTAGTGACATACGACATGTTCCGCGAGGGATTTACCGAGTTGGAAAGTAAGTACGAGGTAACCTTTCCCGAAGGAAGAGATTTTACGTATGAGGAGGTTTTCGAGATGATACCGGAGTACGATGTGCTCTGCTCCATGTTCGATTTCCCGGTAAACAAAGAGTTGATCGACCATGCGTCGAAATTGCGGCTGATCGCTAACTACGCCGTTGGTTATAATAATATCGATGTGGCCTACGCCCTCGAGAAAGGCTTGACGGTGGCGAATACGCCTGATCCTGTCACGGCCCCTACCGCCAATATCGCTTTAGGCTTGATGCTGGATACCGCCCGGCGTATCACGGAATGTGATCGTAAGCTGCGTACGCTTGGTAAGGACATGAAGGTCGGTGTACTGGAGAACCTCGGTATGCCGGTTACCGGACAGACCTTGGGCATTATCGGTATGGGACGTATCGGCAAGGCCTTGGCGAAACGGGCGAATGCTTTGGGCATGGATGTGATCTACCACAATCGCCGTCAGCTTTGCATCGAGGACGAGACCAAATTGAATGTTACCTACGTCTCCAAGGAAGAGCTTCTGGCGAAAGCCGATTTCGTATCCTTGAACGCCCCTTATACCCCCGATACCTACCATATCCTCGGCGAGGAAGAGTTCAAGCAGATGAAGCCTTCCGCCATCCTGATCAACACGGCCCGTGGCCCGTTGGTGGACGAGCATGCCTTGGTAAAAGCCTTGCGAGAAGGTACGATTCATGGTGCCGGTTTGGATGTATTCGAGTTTGGAGACTATCCTCTCCCCGAGTTATTGGAAATGGACAACGTGGTATTAACCCCTCATATCGGCACCCAGACGATGGAAACCCGTATCATTATGGCACGCACGGTATGCAACAACGTGATCGGTTTCTTGGAGGGCGACCGTCCCGTATCACGGGTACTCCGGCCATGACGGCGGCGTTTATCCTATCCGAGCTACAGTCGGTCGGTACACCCGAGAAGGCGGTTCATTTGAGCCGCTTTTTCAAGACTGGTCCCGGTCAATATGGCGAGGGCGATCAGTTTCTCGGAGTGGTTGTCCCGCAAACCCGCAGCATAGCGAAGGCTAATAAGGCGACTCCTTTCGATGAGCTGCAGCTGTTGCTGGATAGTCCGTGGCATGAGGCACGTCTATGTGCCTTGCTGATTTTGGTCTATCGTTTCCAGGATCGGAAAGCGATGCCGGAAGAGCGGGAAGCCATCTTCCGATTCTATCTGAAGAATATGCGGCGTTGCAATAACTGGGATTTGGTAGATTTGACCTGTCGGGATATCGTCGGCGAATATTTGGTGGACAAAGATCGTTCCCTCCTCTACCGTTTGGCGGAAAGCGAGAATTTATGGGAACAACGGATCTCGATCGTCTCTACGTGGGCATTTATCCGTCGGAATGATTTTGGGGATACCTTGGAGTTATCCGAACGGTTGATCGGTCATAAACACGATTTGATGCATAAGGCGGTTGGGTGGATGCTGCGTGAGGTCGGCAAAAAGGAGCGGCAGACGCTTACCGATTTCTTGGAACGCAACGCTACTCGTCTTCCTCGTACGGCGCTTCGTTACGCTATCGAGCATTATCCGGAACCCGAGCGGCAATATTTTCTAAAGAAGAAATAACATGGATACAAAGACCATCTCTTTACTTCGTGAATGGGCGAAAACGTACAATACGGAATCGTTTATCAAGGATGATCCGGTTCGATTCCCCCATCGGTTTACGGAGAAACGGGATATTGAGATATCGGCTTTCCTGACGGCGTGGATCTCTTACGGTCGCAGGGCGCATATTCTCCAAAAAGCGGAAGAGCTACACCGGCTGATGGGCGAAAGTCCTTACGAGTTTATCCGTACCGGAGAGACTTCTTTCGCTCCCCTACGGAACCGCCCGGTTCGCAGGCGGGATACCTTTTACCGTTTTTATACCTATCATGATCTGCATCTCCTTTGTTGTCGCCTAAAGGATATATACGATACCTACGACTGTATGGAAGACGCTATGGCCGCCGCCGGTCCTTGCGAAGATCCTATCTTGCGGTTGCAACAACTTTTTGCTGATCTCAATGGCATTCCGGTCTTGCACGGGACTTCCGCTTGTAAGCGTCTGGCGATGTTCTTGCGTTGGATGGTGCGTACGGATGGTATCGTCGATCTCGGTATCTGGAGAACAGCCGTGCATCCCCGCCAATTAATCATCCCGTTGGATACGCATGTGCACCAGATCTCCTTGCGCTTGGGCTTGACAGGCCAAAAAACCGCTACCCTTCGTACGGCCCGTGAGATAACGGACGCATTGGCGAAAGTCTTCCCCGATGATCCTTGTCTGGGGGATTTCGCCTTATTTGGCTACGATATAAATCAAGAATAAAAAGATATGGAAGAAAAGAAGATAAATAACATCTCGTCTGTTTGCGTGTATTGCGCGTCCAGCACGAAGATTCCCCCGATTTATTTTGACGCCGCCAAGGAATTGGGGTGTCTTTTGGGAGAGCGAAAACTACGGGTAGTCAATGGTGCCGGGAATATCGGTTTGATGTGCACTGTCTCCGACGCTGCGTTAGCGGCTGGTGGAACGGTAACGGGCGTTATCCCCCATTTTATGGTGGAGCAGGATTGGTATCATAAAGGCTTGACCGAGTTGATTGAGGTCGAGACGATGCACGAGCGTAAACAGCTCATGGCAAACCTCTCGGATGCGGTGATCGCCCTTCCCGGTGGATGCGGTACATTAGAGGAACTTCTGGAGATCATCACTTGGAAACAACTCGGTCTCTACCTCAATCCGATCGTAATCCTCAATATTAATCATTACTATGATCCCTTGTTGGAACTTTTGAGGAACGCCATGAACGAGAATTTCATGCGTCCCCAGCACGCCAAGATGTGGGCGGTAGCCGACACGCCGGAAGAAGCTATCCGTCTCATCTACGCCGAGCCGAAATGGGACGCAAGCCTTCGGAAGATCGCGGCGATTTAAATCTTAAAAATGAATATGATAATGAAAAAACTAGGTTTATTAATGATGTTGTTGCTCCTGTCAAGGATCGCTTTGTTCTGCCAGGCACAGACGGCGGGTATCGAGGAGAAGGAAGTGCTTAGGAATGAAGATGTGATTTTCCATCAGATTGATGAGCATACATGGTTTGGAACAGGTCATTTAATGGCGAACGAGAGCCTGTATCTGGTCGAGGGAGAAACGAAAGCGATCTTGATTGATGCAGGAACAAAGATCAAGGATTTGGATAAGCTAGTGGCTTCCATCACGGACAAGCCGGTTACGCTGGTCGCCACGCATGTGCATCCGGACCATACAGGCTCGGCTATCGATTATTTCCCGGAGATTTATATCAATCCGGCTGATACGATAGGTATACCGGAATTTATGCCGAATTATAAAGGCAAGGTCTGTTTCCTCACAGATGGCGAAATTCTAGATTTGGGTGGGCGTACCCTCGAAGTTGTCTTTACTCCCGGGCATACTCCCGGATCGACCACTTTTGTGGATAAGGATGCCGCTTATGGTTTTAGCGGCGATTCGTTCGGCTCCGGTAATCTATTGCTGGGAGTTGACTTCTCTACGCTAATATCTACTTGTAAGAAGATGAGTGCGGTGATCGAGAAATATGATATCAAATACCTCTACCCCGGACATTATTTCGGAATGAACAAGGAAACCCCTCAACGTGTAAAAGACATGATCACGATGAGCGAGGATATCCTGTCCGGCAAAGCACAAGGCGAGCCTAACCCACAAGGTATGTTGGGGCTAGACCGAGTATACACGAAGTATGGGGTTCGTATAAATTATAAGAAGGAGAGTATGAAATAAATATGAGAACAAGTAGATTTAGCATATATTAATCTTAATATATACAGAGGTTCAAGCTCCTATGATAGAAATACCCCCAAAGTTGTCTATTTAACTCTAGGGGTATTTTATTTTGGAATATTAATTATTCAAAATCCGAACAGTCATATTCATTTTGATTATGATAATCTATGAAACATGTATATTTCATATTTATAGGAGGTCGTACTTGATAAAATTTACCTGCTCTTAGGTAAAAATGGTCATTAGTCCAATTTCCTCGATCTAAATATGTAGTGCCTATTGTTTCTGTCATGCGATGACCATATGCAATTGGATACTCTATGCCTTTTGTTTGATTATGAAAAGTGAGGTTTTGATCTAGTTTTACCTCTCTTGCTTTACTAACACTATAATTAGGTCCAACATATTGTTGTAATATAAGGCGATTTATATTAAATCCAATATAGTTTTGGGCTATCGTTTTGATTGAACAGGCTTTATCTGCATAAAACCTTAAATAAACATTAGCATCAGTATACCATGATTTAACATTTCCACCTGATACATCTTTGGTTATATCATATTCAAGTCTTGCATAAACAGGATCACTGTCTATATCTATTTTGAAATTAATGCGATATGGAGAATCGTCACTATAGTTTGCAAAAGAACAAAAAATTGGTTTACCTGGTGAGGATGCTGAAAACTCTCCTCCCTCTGTAATATAATTTGTGAATTCTTTAATACCTCCTATAGTTTTAACTCCTGTGACCCCTGATCCTCCTGCTATGAAAACTTTCATTTCTGCGCTATTGAAAAAGGCTTCTTGCTCCTTTGTGAGTGTATTATTCTTGTTAATAAATAGCGAATTAAAAGTTTCTTTCACTAATTTGTTAGCTTTTTCATAATCGTAATTTGTTTCTAGTGTGAGAATACCTATTCTTCCATAGGCAATAGAGCTAACGTATACAGGTGAGTATCCTCCTGGTATAGTTCCTGAAATTAGACCATTACTAGGAATATCCATGTCTAATGTGAAATATTTCTGAATAAATTTTATGCAAAGTCCAGAGCTGCGTATGATTCTATATTTATTTTGATATTGCGCAGAAGAAGTTCCCCAAAACAATAATCCTGTATTTTCATTAGAGCCAAAAGTCATTTTTAATTCATCATATGATACAAATTTTTGAACATCAAAACTTAATGTTGCACTTTGTTTTCCTATATTATTTTGTTGCATTAGATCCATGACAAATTGTCTGATATTCAATAAAGAAGGCTCTTTTATAGTTCCTCCTACTTTTTTAGCAGGAAAAGAGACAGAGACATGGACCGGATTGTTTTTTACAGGTATTGGAGTAAATCGTGTCTCTGCAATGCTAGATGCTTCCAATATTGATCCCGGGTATATGTATCTATTCATATTGTCTGGTATTACCATTTCATCCGATCGGGCTGTAATTGTTCTTCCAAATCCATTTGCCCATGCAATATCGGAGATAATATTTACACTTTTTGTAATCGCTTTTTCTTCTAAAATATTTTTAGCAAGAAAAGGTATATGATTATGAGCTGTTATTGTGACAGTGGGTTCAGGATATTTCTCTAAGATTCCTTTAGTCTTATTATGAATAAGGCTATCATCATTTGAACATGATAATCCTCCAAATATGATGATTGTAAATAAAAATATTGATGTAATTCTCATAGTATAATTATTTATAAGGTATGTTTACTCTGAATTTTGCGTAGAATGGAGAATCATCACTTAAGTAGCTTGCTGAATAAAATATAGGATCTCCAGGAACATCCTTACTAAATTCTCCTCCAGCTATAATAAATTCCTTAAATCCGTTAATTCCATCCACTGTTTTCACAGAATAGCTACCATCACCACTTATGATTGCAATTTTTAAGTCTGCTTCACTAATTATTTTCGTTTGTTCACTTGTTAGCTCTAATTTCCCATTTATTATTTTTGCATCAAAGGCTGCTTTTACTGCTACTCTTAATGAATCATATGCATAACTAGAATCGAACATCATTACTCCCATTCTTCCATAGGTTATTGAACTTATATAAACAGGATCGTATGGACCAACATTTGATAATTCATTATTGTTTTTTAAAAGGCATCCATCTGCTGGTAAATCTAAATCAACTGTGAAATTTTTTTGTATAAATTTAGCTACTAATCCACATTTCTTCCTGATCTTTCCTTGCGCAACACTTGTAGATATGTTAAAAACACTTGCAACGTCTATATTGCAATTAAATGCTAATTTTAATTCATTATAATAGGTGAACTGATTCATGTCATAGATAAATGAAACAATCTGTTTGCCTGTCATCCCTTCTTGATTCATTATTTTACTTAAAGATGTTCTTTGCGACTGCAAGCTGGGCTTCTCTATTATATCTCCTACAATCTTAGCAGGAAAAGAGTAGGATATATAAAGAGGGTCTAATTCGTTTGTTAAGCGTTGAAAACGCTGTTCTTCTAGCGAGCCACCTTTCAGTAATGATCCCAAATAGATGTATCTCATTGTATTGGCTGCTGTACCGTGTTCATTTGTTTCATATATGAGTGAATGACCTTTTTTATCCGGCCAAACACTATCCTTAATGAGAAAGGTAGATCGTGTGGTTGCATTTAAAAGAGCTAAGTGTTCTTTACTGCCAGTTTCAATGTCTATGACTTTCTGAGGATATTTGGATAGTGTTAAGACTTGATCCTTTTTACTATTGTCTGGATTTTTGTATATATCTTCATTGTCAACGCATGAAGAAACTACAAGTGAAGCAGTTAGTAAGATAAAGATTTCTTTTTTCATGATAATATATATTTATAAGGTGAATAATTGCTGTGTTAATTTTGTTGCATTTTAATATAGGATCTTTATATATCAAATGTTCCAATTGAAATATTTATGATCGGAAGGATAAGATACTGCTCTCCTTTAGTTTGTGGTTGCTCAAATATTTGCTCATAGATTGGAGATGGTTTTAGGTCAAAATTTAAATTTGCATTTTTAGTGTAAAAAGCACAAAACCATTCAGGAATTCCATTCATGTTGTATGCTCCATATCTCTCGATAATTATTTTGTAAAAACCGATTTCTTTCCCTTCTTTTACTATATTAGTAATACCTCCATAATTAGTTCCAATCTTATATTTTAATCCTTTTAAAGGATGGTGCTCTTTTTCTGATAATTTGTTGTTAATATATTTTTCTTTTATACATTGCAGAGGTATTTCGAATCTGCCTCCGGCTGAATGTAGTATGAAGGGATTTTCTTTAGTTATAATCAAATATTTAAAATCTACTTTGTTTTTTGAGATTAACTCAATTAATTTGTATTTAGTCTGATTATTGTCAAAATTAGTATTAACGAGGGTCTTTTTTTCAACTAGTAATTCATACTCATACCCTTTTTCATAATGGAAACCCTCGATCGCAGAAATATTTATTTCTTGAAAATCGACTTGATTTTCTTCTTTTGCTAGTATATATTCATGATTTTCAATATCTTCATTTTGGATTCTATTTGTTTCTGATAAAAGAAATATTTTGACAGTTTCTGTTTTGATTAGAGGGGTGTCTTCTTTATTACAGCTGCTTGTATAAAGTGCTAATAATAATATATTTAATAAATGTCTAGTTTTCATATATTGAATTTTATGTATATTTGTGTAAATATTTACTTTGTTAAAGTAGATATTTATTGATTTTATAGTGATGAATATATATTAACTACTTGAGATGCCGTATGAATAAATGATAATTTTTATCATGATTGTTTTCTTTGTAAAAGTGAAGGTTTCTAAATTATTGATTTTTGCTGTAAATAACAAAGCTGCTAATCTTTATATAATTTATAAATGTGATTATATTTGTGCTAGTTTGTATTTCTTCCTAATGTTTTCAAGGATACTAAATGTCTTATCCAACTCCTCCTTCGTATGCATAGCTGTTAAGCTGAAGCGAAGACGGGATAATTTTTCCGGTACAGCTGGATAACTGATTGGGTTTACATATATTCCTTGCTCAAATAATATGCGAGCTGCTTCTTTCACATAGTGTTCATTACGTACCATTACGGGGAATATCGCTGATTCGGTATTACCATAATCAAGACCTAAGGTTTCAAGTCCGGTTTTAAAATATTCGATATTGTCGGCTAGTGTGTTTCTCCATTGGGGTTCTTGGTCAATCAGTTGGATGGCTTTTATTGCGGATGCGGCGGTTTGGGGTGTAGCGGCAGCGGAAAATATATTTTGCCTTGAATAATATCTGAGTAAAGTTATGATCTCTTTTCTGGCTATGGCATAACCTCCCACGCATCCGAAAGCTTTGCTGAATGTTCCGGTAATTATATCTACTTTGTCGAGAAGATCATAATCCTCAATAATTCCTCGGCCTGTTTTGCCTAATACACCAATACCATGAGCGTCATCAACAATGAGGAATGCGTCATGCTCTTTACATACGGTATAAATTTGATCAAGAAAGGCGATATCCCCATCTTGGGAGTAAACGCCATCAATAATTACAAAGCGATTTTTGAAGCTCTTTGCGTTGTTTAGGACATGCACCAAGGAATCGATGTCGTTGTGAAGGAACCTCTTTGTATTGGTACATAAACAACCGTCAAATACACTCGCATGAGTAAACATATCCATGATTGCGATATCTTCTTTACCCATCATGGCTAGTAATGTGCTACAATTTGCGGCGTATCCGGATGTATAGGTTATTGCATACTCATTTTTCAAGAAATGAGCGATCTCTTGCTCTAACTGCTCATGCAAGAAGTTGTGCCCGCCAATCAAAGGGCTGGCCCCCGCTCCGGCTCCATATTGTTCAAGCGCATCAATCCCTGCTTTTATAACCTCTGGATGGTGTGATAAGCCCAGATAATCATTGGAAACGAAACTGATCATTTCTTTTTCTTTATTTGAATATGGATCGATCACTCTCATGTGGGCACTAGAACCGGTCAAAGAGATGACACGATAAGGTAAATGCTGGATTCTATGTCTATACGATATATAATCATCAACCTGTTTTGCTCTGGTTAATAAGTCTTGACCTCTATTTTCGAAGTCTTTTAATGTCATGTTGTCAAATTCGTTTTGCATATAAACTCCTCTCTTTTAATTTGACAAAATTATTGACAGTTATTATATTATGAAATGAAACTATTTTAATTATTTACTTAGGTTTCTTGCTTTATAAAGAAGATTTAACACAACAGATTCTTCATTATAATTCTCTAACGCAAAAGTGGAACGAAAAATAAGTTGTCTTATTAATGAACTTTTCTCCTTATTTGACTTAATCTTTGAGGGGTGACTCCTATGTAAGATGCCAAATACTTTAATGGTATATTATTAATCAGTTCTTTTTCTTTGGTTATAAGATCCTCATAAATAGCTTCGGCGGAGGAACCAAGTAGCAAGGTCTCTCTCGTTATTTTCCGGCATAAAGCATCTTCGAGAACAATTCTTGCAATCTTATTTATGTTTAGGGAGGTTTGATATAAATCAGCTAAGTCTAGCTTCGATAATTTCCAGATTACACAGTCTGTCAATGCTTGTATATGTATGAGTGATGGCTGATTTTCTTTAAGGGAAAAGTACGAGTTGGCGAATTCGCCCGGGAAAGAAAACCAAAAGGTGATTTCTTTGTCCGGATCACCATATTCTTGTGCAGTCCAATAACGTAGGATACCACTTTCTATGAAATAAAGATATTTTTCGTAATCACCGATTCTTATGGTAAACTCGTTTTTCTTGATTTCTTCACGTTCGAAGTGTTCACAAAAAAATTGTTGTTCTTCGGGTGTTAATCGTAGTCCTTTATTTAAGGAGTCTATAACGTTAACGGATTGCTCTATTAATAATGCGATGTTGGTTTTCATGTGTTTAGTATGTTTAGATGGTTATGTTAATGCGCTCTAAGAACAAAGATAATATTAAAAGTTGGATAATCAAGATTTATTCAAGGTAACTGCACCAAAATATCTATGAAATAGAGATTGGGAAGAAATACTGTTTAGATTTGATGATAAGGTAGGCTTATTGTATATTTCCATATACGCTCTTGTTTCCTGTCGTGTGATTCAGTAAAAACATGTACGTGTTTCCCGAAAAACATGTACGACTTTTTCCAAAAACACGTACGTGTTTCGCGGAAAGTATAATCGTCTTTTTAAGATGTTTATGTTCAATGATTTATATAAGAACATTATTTACGTGCTTATTGTCTAGGATTTGCCTTGGGATACGTATGCTCTAAATAGACTCCGGATACTGAAAATCGGGTGGGAAAAGTAAACAGGGATCGTTGGCAAACTTACCAGCGATCCCACTAAATCCCTATTATAATTTCGCTTGGTTCACCTGTGGAGTTCGGATACCCGGTTTCAATTCCCCGTTGATGATGGTTAATCGGCCATCTTGGATAACCGCTCCCGCTCCGGCACGGGCCAACTGCTCATATTCGCCCAGATCGCTCCATGCTTTCGTGGATAGGTCGTATTGGAGTAAGGTGGTATTGAACCGGTACCATTCTACCGGATGGTGCATATAGGCCTTGGCTTCCGCTTGCAGGCGGGTAATGGCCGCTGAATCTCGCGCCGCCTCCGCTTTCGCTAAATGGATCGGTCGGGCGATGGCGGCTAAGAAACAATCGTAGTTCACACCTCCCATAAATAAGATTTTATCCGTTTGGAAAGTCACGGCACAGCCTCCTGTTAGGGTACGGTTCGCTCCGTCCTTAAACGGGGGAAGAACGGTCTCTTGTTGCCAGGTAAAAGTTGCCGGGTCGAATACCAATACATCCGTCGGGACGATCGGTTCCTCTTCGTTTAGGATGGGCTGGAAGCCTCCGGCTAGATAAATACGTGTGCCGTTGGGACTTTCTCCGGCCGCTAATACCGGTTGTACACGGGCTGCTCCCGGGAAGTCCGGTAGTTGTTCCCATCCCTTTTCGATATTCGCGAGGTTGAGGCGTAAGAAGGTATGGCAGGGCTGTCCGTTCTCATTTCCCCCTGCTACGTAAATCTCCTGTCCGGTAAAAGCAGCCGAGAGATTATCCATTGGAGACGGTAAGGAGGGTAAGGCGCAAACCGCTACCTCTCCTTTCGTGGGGTTATAGGAGATGCGGGAGACCTCGACCAAGGAAGAATCACTGTTGTTTCCTCCTATGCAAACGATACCTTCCGGGGTGGAAACCGTAGCGCCGTAGGCGACGGGAAGAGGCAGTCGGTCGATCTCTTTCCAGCCTTCGGGAAGAAGGACGAATATCTCGCTATAATATCGCTTGGCTCCTCCCTCGGTGACGGGTTTGTCCGGAAAGTTGCAACCTCCGGCAACGATCAATACGCCGTTATGGATGCCAGCGAATGGGGCGGAAACGCCAAGGGAGGCCGTATCGGCTGCTCCCGGTAGATCCGGTAATTTTGTCCAGTTTATCATGGTGTTCTGTTTTTTAGATACAGGCTGGCCGCATCCCGCTACGCAGAGTAGCAGGAGGAACAGCCAGCCGGTGATTTGTTGTTTATTATGCATAGCTTATTCTTTTATAGCCCGGAACGTAGAGGCCGGCATGCCCGCCTCGTTTACAAGATTCGCTCTCGTGAAGGGTTGCCAGCCGTAGCGTACCAGCTTCGGGTGAGTCACTTGATCGTTCCACACCTTTACTTTCCCGTTCTCTACCACGGCTTGCGCCGGATAGTAAAGTCCTTCCCGCTCGGCGATCTCGAATGTACGGATGGGGTCCCCATCGGAAGTTGTCAAGCCCTTTGCGTAATCGAAAGTGATATAGGCGGCGTTATCGGTAAACGTTGCGCTGCGGAACAAAGGGCCGGATGGGATTACGTTATGTCCGTAGGTCTTGTTCAAGGCCCAATGTGCCAGTCGTTCGCCAATCTCTTTTTTTCGGGTAGGGTGAACGTTTAAAGAATCCCCACGATCGCTACTAACGGCCATACCCGTATTCGATACGGTTTGCGCTAGGCGGCGTTGGCTGTCCCTGAACCAAGTCCAACTCGGGCGGTCTATGCTGGATAGTTGGACATAGTAGAAAGGCAGGTCTGCGTTCCAATTCTGGCGCCAGCTGTTCACCAATAGCGGGAATAATCGTTCGTGTACTTCCATATTATGGGCGTTCGATTCTCCTTGGTACCAAATAATCCCTTTGATGGGATATCGATGAAGGGGTTGGATACCCGCCTCGAACAGATAACAAGGCTCATACGGATGGCGTTGGAGCGGGTTGGACGCTTGCTTGATGTTTAAGGCCGCCCGTTCACGTACCCAATCTTGGATAAAGTCGTTCTTCGTCCAATCCTGTAAGATATCCGGAAACTCGAATTCCAGTGTTTTCCGGTCGATCCATGCCTCCGTAGGCGAGCCGCCAACAGCGTTCAATATCAATCCGATGGGTACTTGTAAGCTATCGGCCAGCATACGCCCGAAGGCAAATCCTATGGCCGAGAAGCGTGCGGTATTCCGCGTGTCGCATACTTCCCATTGGGCGTCGTGGTAATATTGCAGGCGGTTCAATGAATCCAGTACGGAAGCGTCCCATTCCACGGCGTAGGTCTCCCAGCGGGGCTTTAGGTCGAATAAACGGATTTGCGAGTGTTGTTTCGCATAATCCAATTGTTGCTGTTGTTCTTCCTTTACGCTCTCGTTTACCCGGAACGCCATGTTGGATTGTCCGGAGCATAGCCAGACTTCCCCGGCTACTACATCCCGGTAGTTCAGCGTGCGGCTGGGGGTAGAAACCGTTAAGGTATAGGATTTCCCGCTTACCCGCAAGGGATCGAGCGTGACAGTCCATTTCCCGTTCGTACCGGCTACGGTCTCCTTCTTTTGTCCGGCGAGGGTAACGGTTACTTTCTCCCCTTGGTTGGCGATGCCAGATATAGGAAGCGGTTGATCCCGTTGCAAGACCATCCGGTCCGAATAGATGGCAGGAAGCTGTAATCCTCCGTAATCGCCGGTTAGCGCCCCATAAACGGTGCGGGCCAAGATACCGGCACCTTCAGCGTTGGGATGCAATGCGTCAGGCAATAGATCCGGACGGTCGTATAATCCTTCCTGCAAATCGACCAAAGTCGCGCCGGCTATCCGGGCGATTTCTTCGATAAGCGCTTGCTCCATCCAGTACCAGTCTCTTGTACCGGATTTAAAACGAGGATGGCGGTGAGATATCGGAGTCATACGGCAAACCCATACCTTGCATTTCGGATTGGCTTTCCGGAAGGATTCGATCAAGGAAAGATAATCCCGAACGAAATCGTCCCGGTAATTCGGCCATGCCCGAGGGTCCGTATCGTTCAATCCCAGATGGATGATCACGTAATCCCCGGCAAACCTCAGTGCCTTTTGATACGCCTCTTGTTGGGTATAAGGACGATATCCCTTGTTTAATAAAGTAGCCCCGCTATGCCCGAAGTTCTCCACTTCGTAGGCATCTCCAAGCATCTGTTGCAATTGGGCCGGGTAGCAGTTTGTTTCCCTGTTCTTGATTCCGTAGCCGTAGGTCACGCTATTACCTACGCAAGCCACCTTGATCTTTTGCGCTTGGCTCATAAATGCGAAAGCGAGGAAGATGGATAAGATTCCTATTATTTTTCTCATTTCATTCAACCGAATTAGACGTTATTTAAGTTGTTTATCCGGAGAGTAAACCAGTCCTTCCACCGCTTTCTCTCCATCCGGGGTGACGCAAACGAACGTAAACATCCATTTCACCAGACGGACCTCGGGGGTATTGAACGTACCGACCGGAAGCTTCATGAACACCTTGTTCCAGCCTTTTTCCAGATGGACCGGGGTTGGTTTACGGCTTACGCAGTTCTCGTTCCCCAGTGGGATCTCATTGGACTTCTCCCGGTAGGTAGCGGTCCATACGGGGGGCGTTATCTCTTGATCATTTACCCAGATACGGCTTTCTTTATAATCCCATTTTCCTTGCATTGGAGGTAGATCCATTTCAGAACGGCTATAATTTTGAAATTCGATCCACGTACCTACCTCTTGCGCCTTGGGCGAATAGATCCAAGTCCATGCGTAAGCGGTATGGTTCGGTTGCGGGTCTTTATAGGCACCGGGAACCAGCGGTCCCCAGACATGGCGCAGGTAGATACCGGCACCGATGGCGTCGTGCGTACCGTAATTTTTCCCTTCATAGGTATATTGCGCTTGAAGCGACTTTTCCGGAGGGAAAGAACGGGTCAGTTCCCCATCATTCGGGAAAGGGTCGGTGATACGCCATCTCACGTTGGTTTGCTTGACGTAGGCGAACGGGTATCCTTGGAAATGATGTTCTTTATGCCATAACATCCGCCGCTCAAAATCGACAAATGCCTTATGTTCCTCGTTATCGGGATCGATAGGCAGCATCGTTCCGTTCTTATCGAAATATTGATAGCCGCCGCCCAACCAAGAACGTTCGGCGATCGCTAATAGATTCGGATACAAATTATTCTCCCGGATCAATTTGTCCTCCGGCTGTACGACCCGGTCGTGCCATACGGCAAGGATCGTACCCGCCAAATCATGGCTTCCTTGCGGTTCATTGTAAATACGGCTTTTGTATAAGCCGATCAAGTCGGCGAACGTATCAAAATGGTTGATATAATGGAAACGGGAGTCGATCGCAGGAATGCCCGGTCGCGCTTTTCCCCGGTAACTCCACATTTGCTCCATGTCGATCTCACCCGGTTTGTACTTCCATCCCGGGTTCCAAGAGATCACTTGTTTCCTTTTCGCACGGATATAAGCGACCATCTCGGGTACGAACTTCGGATTGGTAAACTTTACCTCGTCCGTACCGATATGTAAGTAAGGAACCTCCTCGAATACCTCGCAAACCTCATCCATCAATAGTTTTAAGATCGCCATACCCTCCTTGCTCTGCATATCATGACGGAAGGCCCGTATGAAAGCGGCGCTATGTCCCGGCATATCTACCTCCGGGATGAGTAGTACGTTATGTTCTTTACAAAAGCGAACCAGCTCCTTTGCCTCCTCGATCGTGTAATATTTTCCGGGCATACGGCTCATATTGCAGCTGTCGTTCAGCATCGGAAAGATCTTGCTCTCCAGACGCCAAGCTTGGTTCTCCGTGAGATGCCAATGAAATACGTTCATCTTGTAGCGGGAAAGTACCTCGATCTCCCGTTTCAGTTCTTCCATGGAGATATAGCTCCGCCCTACGTCTTGCATGAATCCTCGTATGCGGAAAGCAGGCCAGTCGGTGATCTCGCAACCTTGGATGGAATATCGCTTCCCTTGCCGCTCGGTCAGTTGGCGCAAGGTTTGTATCGCCCAATAAGCTCCTTGCTCGGATACCGCCCGGATGGTTATCCCCCGGGAAGAGACGCTTAGTTGATAAGCCTCCTCGGAGTTGAGGGGGATTCCGTCCAATTTGTCAACCAAGGAAACCTCTATCTTGTATCGGCTGTCCGGTTGGACGCTTACCGGCAGCTCCTCCAAGAATTCCATTAGGATGGAACGGAGTTTCCCTTCGGAAGAAACTGCGATTTCCTTCGGATGGAACGAAGCGTTTGTCCGGACGTATTTTTGGGGCAAGGGCAATAAAACAGGATTCCGGGCCATCAGAGGCCCGGAATACAAGAAACTTAAAACAATTGCAAAATGCAGTATATATCGCATATACTTAGATTATTGATGAATGAGATCCTGTAATTTGATAGCTTGGAAGGTCATATGTGCTACGCTTGACTCGTAGAAGATTCCTACCGTTTCCTTATCGATCATCGAAAGACAGGAATATCCCCACCCCTCGGCCTCGTCTAATAAGACTTGATGCTCCGTGGGCCAAGTAAGTCCACCGTCCAGACTCGCCTTGATCGTGATATGATTACGCCCTTTCGTCGTGTTCGGGTTGGAGAAGAGTAGAAGGTCCTTGCCGGTGATGTTATCCTTGGCGTTTACCTTGATCAAGCTGGCCATACAAACGGATTCCTGTAAGGCGCTACGACTGGAAGGATGCTCCGTCCATGTCTTGCCTAAATCCTTTGTAGTGGCTACGGCACGGCTACCGCCTCGGTTATCGCGCATATTTAGCATCAATATGCCCGGTTCTACCTCGGCAACTTGCGCCTCGGTGGTATTCGTGCGGGCCAAGTTGTGTAGATGCCATGTTTTCCCTCGGTCTTTGCTATACATGATACCGGCGTTCGGCACACGGGTAGCGTCGATAAACTGGATGGGGAAGACCAAAGTACCGTCTTGCATCGTGATGCCTCGTCCCGGGCCTTGCAATAGGAAATACCAAGACGGGTCTTTTACTTGAGACGTGATGTTGATCGGTTCGCTCCACGTCTTACCATCGTCCTCACTTTTCACGAGCATAAGTTGGGCGGTCTCGTCCGGTGTCATTCCCGGCATGGAGTTCCACCAAGCCCGTTCGTTACCCATACCATGCGTCCATGCGGCTACTACCCAGATCGTATTGGTCTTTTCGTCTACCAAGATCGATGGGTCTCCCACGCCGTTTTGTCCGTGGGGCAGGCCATCCGTTTGTTTGAAAGTCATGGCTACTCGCATCGGTTCCCAAGTTTGTCCCTTATCGGTACTGCGGCTTACTCCGATATCGATTTTCTCTTGCAGGTCCACGCTGCTATTATAGCGAATATCGTAGACTCCGAGTAATGTTCCGTTATTCGTCGTCACTAATCCCGGGATGCGGAAGGCCGCCGATCCGTCATCCCCGGCTTGGCGTACGCCGATACCTACATGGCGTTCGTCCACCTTTCCTTTCCAAGTGATGTCGATCGGTTTGTTGTTGATCTGGGCGTTAGGTATCGTAGTCGCTACTTTTGCCAATAAGGAAGTCTCTGGCTTCATCTGGATACTTACCCAGAAATAATTGATGCCTTTAAGCATCGGTTGCTTAGAGGTTAGTTTTACCGTGCGTGACAAGGGGGCGGTAACCTCATCTTGCCGTACGGAATAAGATTCAAGAGCCTTACGGGTATTTCCCGGTATATGGCTGGATATGTACGTAACGGGACTGAAATGCTCCCCTTTGCGGGATGGAGCTTCCACTCCGCTATAAAATAGACGTATCGCTTGGATGTCCGACAGGTCGACATTGTCTCCGATCTGTATCGTGATCTCGTTTAATACATCCCCTTTTTGGGCCGGTATCCGCATCTCGTAAAGTACATTGTCGATCCGGTCTATCAAGATGGGGATTTGTTGCTCTCGCACATAAAGACTGTCTGCCGCAAAAGCCGTTTGTACGATGAAAAGAAGGCAGAAATACAGGAAAGTTTTTTTCATGATGTTTTTTGTTTGTAGGTTGAAATTAATAGATATGTGAATTCCAAAGGTAGCGATATTCATTCATATGAACAAAGCCCCTTTGGAATTCGTGCCAAAAACCTAGTTATATCCAATCGCCTTAAACCTATGTACGATTAGTATCCGGGAGTCTGTTTCAATGCGGGGTTGTTTGTCAATGCCCCTTCATTGATCGGCCATAATAAACGTGATTCTTGTGCTGTGGTATATTTTAATACATAATCCTTACCGAAGCGTCTCAAGTCGTACCAACGTTTACCCTCAAAGAAGAACTCGCGAAGTCTCTCTTTAAGGATAGCTTCCATCACATTCTCGTCGCCCGCCTCAAACGGGTTATCGTTATAGAAACTTCCTTTGTCATTCGGATAAGCCACCTCGTTCTTATGTGCGTTAAAATATTCGGAACCGTAAGCACGCTCGCGAACGGCGTTGATCTCTGTAGAAGGATCTTCTCCGAGCAAGGCCTTAGCCTCGGCTAATAATAGCAAGGCATCCGCATAGCGATAGATAGGATAATCATCGTACCAACTTCTCTCGTTACTACCTTCCAAGGTGGTTCCTTGGAACTTGTATTGGATTGGTGCGATATACTCCAAGGTGCCGTCTTCGTGCTTTTTATAAACGGCCTTCAAGGTACCTTTCAAGCGGGTATCACCTTCGCGGAATGATTTTAGGTAATGATCTTTCTTTACTTGGTAGCGCATTAAGCCTTGTAGGTTGTATCCCGGTATTTCAAGGAATGGAGTTCCTGTCTCGTCACAGTAGCCTGCCATGTACTCACGTTGAGGTACCATATTGTTACGCCAGTTATAGTCTCTCCACATCATGAAATCATCCTCCTTACCACTATGGAGTGCGAAGATCATCTCGCTGTTCTCCTTATTGTTGAAAGAGAAAACGTCCGTGAATTTCTCTTGCAGCTTTAAGTTGCCGTTTTGTTGAAGATCTTGCAAGGCTGTCTTGGCTACGGTATAATCGCCCGTGCCGCCACCCATCTGGCGTCCGCTCCATAGATAAACCTCACCTTTCAGCATCAAGGTAGCAGGTTTAGACCAATAACACTTTCCTTGTTTATAAGAATAATCTCCGCCAAAAGCTTTTTCCGAGGCATCGATATCCTTCTTGATCAGATCCATCACCTCACTCGCTGGAGAAGCGGCCTTATCAAGGTGAGAGATGTCCAATTCGCTACCTAAGGTTGGCTCCGTAGTAATGATAACGTCTCCCCAAGAGCGTAACAAATGGAAATAGATATAGGCGCGTAAACCGTAAGCCTGCCCTAAGTAATAGTTCTTTTCGGCCTCGCCTAATAAATCGGTCTCGTTCGTTCTACGGATCATCAAGTTGATTTGGTTCAGTGTCGTATAAAAATTAGCGAAGTTGCTGATTCCTGTAAACTCTGCGTTGATCGTATTGTATGAGAAACGCTCTACGCCTTGGGTAGCCTCGCCTCCGAACGGCTGATCTCCGTAGATGTCCGAGCGAGGTTCGCCCAATACGAATATGTTATAACTGGATTGTGAACGGAGCAATCCGTGTAAACCTATGTTGAATGCCTTAAACTGGTCCGGGGATTTCCAATAGTTTGCGTCGGAAATACTACTTACGGGTTCCATGTCCAAGGAGTCGCATCCGCTGAAATTCAGTAATGAGACTGCTGCCATCATGGCTATAATTATCTTTTTCATAAATGTCTGTCTTTTTTAATGGGTTTGACTAAAATGTTACGGATAAACCAAGAAGAACCGTTTTAGGAGTTGGGTATCTACCGTTATCAAGACCTTGACCATAGGTAGTATCTACCGCCGGTTCCGGAGATACACCGGTATATCCTGTGATGTAGAACAAGTTTTGTCCGGTTACATAAACAGAGGCATTGCTCATCAAGGCTTTGTTAATCCATTTTTTCGGTAGGTTCCAAGTCAATGTGATTTCACGTAAAGCTAGATAATCACCCTTTTCGTAGAAGCGGGAGCTGTTGTTGTCAACTGCTGTCAAACCATTGTTGGAGCGAGTAATATTCTTCTTGCTCAACTGATCGGCATAGTAGAACTTAGGTATATCCGTATTCTGGTTTGTCTCCGACCAACTGTCTTTCACCATATCGATGATGTTAAACGAACCTTGATATTGTCCAAGTGAACGTGCGGCTAAGTCGTTATACAGCGTATGCCCTAACGCATAATCAAAACGAGCGTATAAAGAGAAATCTTTATAGCCTAATGTCGTGGAGAAACCACCGGTTACTGTCGGGAAAAGATTACCTACTTTCACGCGGTCTAGATTGTTGATTACGCCATCATTGTTCAAGTCGGCCCAACAAACGTCACCCGGCTCGATCGGTTGCTTACCTGCCTTATCCTTTAAAGCTTCCCATGCGGCGGGGCCATACAATTCTCCAATTGCGTCGTAGCGGTTATTGGCATTCGCTTTCACGTCATCCCAATCCTTGAAGATATGATCTTGCTTGAAGGCAAATAAATCACCCAGCTTACCACCTTCTTGTTTTCCGCCAACCCATACGACTTCACCCTTTTGCGGGTCGTATACTTGGTAACCTCCTTGGCGGTTATTTTCGTTCCCATTGGCCGGAAGCTTGACAATCTTGTTCGCTACCGTAGATAAGTTTGCTGATACATCCCAACTGAATCCGTTTACGTTGTTTAGGATATTCGCTTTTACTTCCATCTCGAAACCTTGGTTACGTAAAGTTCCCAAGTTGGTTTTGATGCTGTTGAAACCAGTGTAATTGGGTAAATCCAAATCTGTCAACAAATCGGAAGTCGTACGATTATAATAGTCTAGGATAAAGCTCAGGCGATTGTTGAAGAATCCTATATCCAAACCTACTTCGAAAGATTTACTTTGCTCCCAACGTAATCCACCGTTTACCAATTTGTCATTATAGAAACCTACAGAGCCATCATAGTTTGTTATGATCGATCCGTTCGCGTCTTTCTGCCCATAGCTGCCATATACGTCGTAGTATCCTAATCCGTTTACGTTACCGTTCACGCCGTAGCTGATACGAGGCTTCAGGTTAGAGATCACATCTACCAACTTCGATTCCTTAAAGAACTCCTCTTCCATGATATTCCAACCAGCGGAGATACCCGGGAAGAAGCCCCAACGGTTATCGCTCAACTTGGAGATTCCGTCATAACGAGCTACGACCGATAATAGGTATTTGTAATTGTAGTTATAGTTTACACGGGCAAAGCCAGAAAGGATACGATAGCCTTCCTTGTAGCTATAAGTATAGGTACGATTACTACCAGCGTTCAAAGTAGGGATGTCATCCGACGGAGAATTTTCGGTCCTTGCGTTCAGCGTATATTGATGCCAATTGAAATACTCGCCACCAAGCATTGCCTCCAGATTGTGTTTTTCTTTGAATGTGTCTGTGTACGTCAAAGTAACACTATGTTGCTGTTGGTTCTGCTTTATATATTTGGCCTCAGCCTTACGGGTAAGATTCGGGCTAGTGGCGTTTTGTTGTTGGTAAGATTTCTCGAACTTATCTGTTTGATCGTCTACGTGGTATAGGGCGCTATTCTCTTTCAAGATTAATTTCTTCGGGATGATCTCTAGATCAAAACCGATATTATAGGTAGAGCGGCGGGTTCCATTCGTATTCGTTAATTTATCTTTGTAGTAAAGAGGGTTTCCATCACCCGTGCCGAAGCCTGAAGCGGGAGATCCGTCTTCCATGTATGGGTTCCATGTAGGGCGTTGGCTCATTGTGCGATAGAAGAACTCATATGATCCGATCCAAAGACCCGGCTGGCGAGACCATGTATAAGTCGTTCCAGCGTTGACTGTCAAGATCGGAAATATCTTATAGGATCCATTGAATGTCCCGGAGAAACGCTCGTAGCTGGTTCCCTTAATGAGACCGTCTTCTTTGTAGTAACCTAAGCTGGCTGCGAATGTACCTTTGTCGTTACCTCCTGTGATATTGATATAATGATCTTGCGTGAAAGAAGGGTCTTGGAAGGCTGCGTCTTTCATTTGCCCTGAGTAATCCTTGAATAAGATTTGTTTATTCGGATCGGTTGGGTCTTGCATTTGTTGCCAACCTTCTGCCAAGAGGCCTTTGGTACTGTCATCCAAATAACGGATATCAAATAGGTCATTTCCGATACCGTATCCCATTTGGTTATCCATGCCTGAACGTCCTGTTCTTTGGTATCCTAAGCGATTGTAGTAAATATAATCGTGAGCGTTTAAGTAATCATAACCTGTGCGAGCAAAGTTGGCACCTCCCTTGAACTTGTAAGAGACGGAAGCGGATCCTTCTTTACCACGTTTCGTGGTAACCAAGATTACGCCACCATTGGCACGGGCACCGTAGATAGCGGTTGAGGCTGCGTCTTTCAATACTTGGATAGACTCGATGTCGGAGGGGTTGATGTCGGCCAATGAGTTGCGCACGATACCATCTACAACGACCAATGCGCCATTATCCTTACCTGTTATGGTAGCTCCGCCACGAAGTACGATATTTGGGTTTGCTCCCGGCTGACCGGTCGTGTTTACGACACGCAAACCAGATACGGTTCCTTGCAAGGATTGTCCGGCGTTAGACATCGCTGCGTTTTCCAGTACGGCGTTATCCAATTTAGAGATAGAGGTTGTCAAGGTCGCTCTCTTTTGTGAGCCACCGTAACCGGTTACCACTACTTCGTCTAGCTGTTCGGCGTTTTCTTGTAGGATCACGTCTACTTTGGCTTTCCCAGCTACTGGAATTTCTTGTGTCTTGTACCCAATGAAAGAAAATACTAATGTGGCGTTTTTGTTGGATACGGTGAGAGTGTAATTACCGTCGAAATCGGTAATCGTTCCATTTGTCGTGCCTTTTTCAACGATAGACGCACCGGGGACACCCATGTTATAGGTATCCAGCACTGTTCCGGAGACTGTCTGCTCTTGTCCGTACATAAATGCCGGAAGTAGGAGCGCAAGCATTAAGAGCAGTAGATTCTTCTTCATAATGAATTACTTTTTTGTTGTTTATTTAGTTTATTGGATGAGATTAATTAGCATTCGTCGGTCATATTAGCGACTTTCGGACGTAAGAAGATCACTTGGATTAAAAGTGCCATGAGTACCAATCCGGCTAGCATGGCGAAGTCATGGCCAAGATTACCAGCGTCGGTAGATTTTCCTAGTATATCCGTGATGGCGGCTCCGGCAAATACACCGGTCATATTCATAATTCCATAGGCTGTAGCCCGATAACGGGGGGAGATGAATTGGCAAAGGATAGGCATATTATTGGCGTCGAATATACCATAACCGATACCGAAGCAAAGACCACCGCCGATAATCATCGGGAAGTTGTGCCCAAATCCTAGTAATAGGAGAGAGGGTATCGTTAATGCCAAACCGATGGCGCCTGTGTATACACGTCCCCGGACATTCCGCTGGATCCATTTATCGGATAAAATACCTCCGGCGATTACCCCTATAAAGGAAGAGATAGCGATCGTGAATGTAGATAACGGACCAGCCTCGGACATATCCAACGAGAGATTTTCAGCGAATAGGGTAGGGAGCCAGTTCTTTGTCGCCCAACCCGGTAAGCTCGGCGTGGCGAAATAAAGAAGAATGATCCAAAAAGCGATGTTCGTGAATAACATCCCTAATCCTTTAAACGCACCGGAAATCGGATTCTCTTTCGGATAATTTTCCAGTTTTACGGCTTGTTCCACATGATCTTTCTTATCGTGTAAGAAGATGATCAAGACCACGCTATAAGCGATGCCGATGATACCAAACCAATGGAAAGTCGTTTCCCACGTATAAGCACTGGCCACCGTAGCTCCGAATCCCCCCAAGGCTTGGCCTACGTATAGACCTGTCATATGGATACCTACGGCTAATGAGCGTGTTTTCTCTTGGTGATAATCTGTGATAAGCGATAATCCGGCAGGAATATACAGGGCCTCACTGACCCCCATCAAGGCACGTAGGTAATAGATCTGATTGAAATCCGTGCAATACCCCATCATCAAAGTCACGAAGGACCAGACAAATAAGCTACCCACGATTAGCCACTTCCTGTTTACCCTGTCTGCCACCATACCGGCTACAGGGCTCATGAATCCGTAGATCCAGAGGAAGACCGCCATCAAACGTCCGAAGTTCGCCGCAGACTCTAGTTCCACGATATCCACCATCATAGCTGATTTCATGGTTGATAGCATCTGGCGATCCATATAGTTCAGTAAGGCGACAACCCATAGTAAACCGACTACGATCCAAGGATATAATTTCTTATTTTTCATTTGATTGAGGAAAATAAAAAGGAAAACAAAGCCTTAGAAACATCAGGAGCCACGGTTGTGACCCCTGATGTCAATTGACCAATTTTCAGTATTTTAGATAAAGTTATTTAGAAAGAATTTCGTCGCAGAGTAAACTACATTTGAGAAGCATTCTAGGAATGTGGAACGGACCTTTGAATAGATTGCCTTTGGCAGATTGAGAGAGACTACCATCGAAGTGTAGGTAGCCATACCATTCCCCATATTCTTTGTCGGGGAGATGATTAAATGTGTAATCGTTTATTAGTTTGTGCATTTCGAGATATTTGGCGTCGCCAGTCGCTTGGTAGGCGTAAAGCGTAGCGATAACCGCCTCGCATTGTGGCCACCAGAACTTCATGTCGTGCCAATACTCTTGGGGAGGGAAGTTTTTGCAATCCTTGAAATAGTTGATTCCGCCGTACGTCTTATCCCAGCCCCAGTCCCAAGACCAGTTGAGGATTTGTAAGCCCATCTCTTTCAGTTGAGGGTCCCATCCTCGGTATTTGGCCTCTTCTAAGATAAACCATGCGGTCTCGATGGAGTGGCCGGGATTGATGGTACGCCCGGCGATAGAGTCGATAAACTCACCGTTGGGTCCTACTGTCTCCAAGATAGCCTTGAATTCGGGATGCATGAAATCACGGCGTAGCTCGGCTATGGAATCATCGATTTGTTGTGTAAGTATGGGATCGTTTATGGCCTCACGGATGCGTGCCGCCGTATCGATCAGTATCATGCAGAAAGAATGGCCTTTCGCCACGAGACCTTCACGAAATTTAGGCTCCAATAATCCCGGGGTATTCTTATAGTGTAATACTTGCTTGAATAAGTTCACGGCCTTCTCAGCATAGCCTTTGTCGCCTGATGCCAATGCATAGTGAGCCATAGCGATCGCCGCGAAAGTCTCGGAGAATACGTAACGGCGTTTACGTACAGGGATGCCTGTCGCTGTCACCTCGAAGAACATACGTCCGTCCGTATCAAAACAATGTTTCTCGATGAAATCGATACCGTTTTTACAGGCTCTCAGCCATTCTTCGTTCTTCTCAATGTGATTATAGGCATATGCCAAGATAAAGGCGAATCGTCCTTGGAACCAAACGGATTTAGTGGAGTCCATCAGAGTACCATCCCGGTCTACGCAAGTAAAGTAACCGCCGTTCTCTTTGTCCAGTCCGTATTTCATCCAAAAAGGAAGAATATTGGAAAGAAGCTCATTCCGATAGGTCTTGCCCCAATAAGCTAGATATTCCGATGGATTAGATAAATTGTCAAACGCTGCCATACCTTAGAATTTATTACATCTTTCAAAGAAATTGATAGCCTCTAATTCCGCTTTCATTGCGGCCTCTTCTTCGTCCGTCATATTCCGGAACGGGGTACGGTTCTTGCCGAGATCTAATCCGATCAATTTCATGATGCGTTTTCCTCCGACGATATTACCACGGTAATTGCAGATAACGTTAATAACCTCCTGAGAGAAGTTTTGTCTCTCGCGAGCTGTCTCTAAGTCACCGGCTGCCCAAGCCTCTAGGATACCGGTTAATTCTTTTCCGTTATAGTTTGTGGTACCACCGATACCTCCTTGCGCTCCACCCATCGCAAGGCAAGGAAGAATCGTTTCATCCTGTCCGTGCAACATGTCGAATTTACCATCCTTGTATAAACGACATTGATTGTATTCGTATAAGCTCTCGTATGTATATTTGATACCGGCGAAATTAGGGATACGCCCGTCTACTGCTTTTAAGAAATCCAGCATAGGGAGGAAAGCGTTGTTAAACGCAGGGATATGATAGTAGTAAAACGGTAAGGCAGGAGCGCCGCAAGCGATCTCCTCGCAGTACTTTACCAATTCCTCAATTCGACCGATACGAGGGAAAGGGGTAGCCATAGCGCCAATACCCCAAGCGCCGATCTTTTGAGCATGTTCCGCTAAATTACGGCTAGACTTAACGCATGTGCTACCTACGTGCACGATTACTTTAAAGCCTTCCGGAGCTGCTTCCATCCATTTCTCGGCCAATTTCATGCGTTCTTCCTCTGTCAGCATATAACCTTCTCCGGAAGAACCATTGATGAATACGCCTTTCAGCCCGTTTTTCACAAGAAGTTTCGCATAATCTTCAATGGGCTCGTAATTAACTTCCCCGTTCTCGTAGAACGGAGTAAAGGGAGCATCGATCAATCCTTTAATTTTATCCATATCTGCGTTATTTTTATGAGTTTTAACCTCTGATTTTAATTATGCTGCAAATATAAATAAAATATTTTAATAATATAGTGGTGTTTTATCGAGAAAATGAAATAATTATTTATTTTTTATTTAATTCCTTTGAAATACATATTAAATCATACCTAGAATTTTAGATCGAGATAGCAGGCAGGCTCCTAATATACCCGCTCTTTCACCTAATTTGGATACTTTGATCTGAGTATCACGGGTTACCAAGTTCAAAGAGTACTTCCTGACGGCACTTTTAATAGGTAGGCTTAAATATTCTCCCGTCTGCGACAAGGGGCCGCCCAGTACGACCAGTTCCGGATTGAAAATGTTCATCAATCCGGCTATTCCTTTACCTAGATTAAAACCGATCTCCTCCAGTATCTCAATGGATAGCATATCCTCTTTGTGAATGGCGTCGATCAAGTCAGAGAGCCCGATATATTCCCCGGCATCGATTTTACTGGCCAATATGGTGTTGCTACCCTCTTTATACCGCTCAAGGAGGGTACGGTATAGGGCAGAACCGGAAGCTCCAGTCTCGAGGCATCCTTTTTTACCGCAATGGCAAAGAATCTCATTCTCGAAGAAGCTGAAGTGCCCAAATTCTCCGGAGAAACCTGATTTCCCGAAATAAACCTTGCCGTCTATGATGATGCCGATACCTAATCCCCAAGATATATTGATGAATAGGATATTTTTCTCTCCTTTTACGACTCCTTGAAGATATTCGCCGTAAGCCATGGAACGGGTGTCATTCTCTATATAGATCTTTATATGTAGTTTTTCCTCAAGGATTTGAGATAAGGGCTTCTCCTCAAAGTAAAAAATGCTATAGCTATATCCGGCGAAAGGATTTACCCGTCCGGATATATTAATGCCAATGCTTAATATCTTTTCCCTTGGGATCGGCAACGAGTTTATAAATTCATTGATGCATTCGCAAAGATGGTCTAAAGCGGCTGGTGTGTTTTCGAGTGTATAAGGGATATTCTGCTCAATGCGGATCTTATCTCCTTTAAAATCTAATATGGCTAGATTCAGTTGATCTTTCAGTATATCTACGCCCACAAAATAGCCGGATACGGGATTGAGCCCGTAAATACTAGGTTTACGCCCTCCACTAGTCTCTTGTTTTCCAAAGTCGAGTATATAACCGTCCTCTTGTAATTCGCTAATTAGCTTAGTGACGGTGGGGATACTGAGATTCATTTCTTTACATACCTCCGCTATAGTAGCGTCTCCATTGGCCATATAATAATGTATGATCTTCTTTTTCAGAAGGCCACTGCGAGTATTGTCATCGGACGAGAGCAAGAACTTAGTTGTCATGGTTATACCTTTATTGAGTGATTAGGGCAAAGGTACAATAAGTTTTTTCAAAAACTAAGCGTAATAAAATAAAATTTTTTCATAAGGAGCTATCTTAATTGTAAGAATTTGTAATAGAAGTTGAATACCATAGTCTGCGGCGGACTCTAGTTATTAATCTTTAAACATTTGATATTATGGGTTTTAAGCGTTACAAATTAACAATTTCTCTTACTACGGTAGAACAACCGGTAGAAATAGAGTTTTATAGTCTTGCTTCTAGGGTTCATAAGAATGTTCAGCGGTTCGTAAATCGCTATAACCCGGATGTTGTTAACTACTACACAATCCGTTCGTTATGAGTATCATTGGTGGTATAATCTCTGGCGTTGGCTCTCTCCTTGGAGGCCTTGGTTCTTCCGCTATGAATAACAAGGCGGTACAAGATACCAATAAGGCTAACATGGAAATTGCAAAGTACCAAGCGCAATGGCAACAACAAGAAAATGAGAAAGCGTATCAGCGTTCTCTAAACATGTGGAATCTGCAGAATGAATATAATTCTCCAACTCAACAAATGGCTCGTATTCGTGCCGCTGGGCTTAATCCTAACCTTGTCTACGGCAACGGTGTTACTGGTAATAGCTCTGGTTCAACTCCGCAATATGAACCTGCTAAATTCAACGCTCCGACTATGCAAGCTTACCGAGGTTGGAATCTTGGCATTTCTGATGCTATTTCCCAGTTTCTTGCTTATCGTACTGCTAAGGCGCAAGTTGATAACATGGAAGCGCAAAATAGCCTCATTCGTCAACAAACGGCTACAGAGGCAACGAAACAGGCGAATATAGCCGCTTCTACCTCTCGTTCTGAGTTTGATCTGAATATGGCGAAAGAACTCAAGGATGTTTCCGTTTCGTCTGCTATCGCTGATATGAATCAAAAACAGGCTACCGCCGCTCAAGGTTGGACGAAGGCTAATCGTGAGGTTATTCAATATGAGCTTGACAAGGCTTTGTTTAATAATAAGATTAAGTTGAGCAATCAAGAATATTTGAAAGCTCTTCAATCTGTTCGTCAACTTCAGCAAGATAACGACATAAATTCGTTTCGTTATCGTATGGAGCGTTTGTTTGGTTCGTCTTCGGATGCTAGCAAAGTAGCTTCTGAACTTTTAAAGAGAATGTCTATGTATTTGATTCGTGATAAGCATGAATTAGATACAATGTTTAATCCCAAATAATTTACAATTATGAGAAGAAGGAGAAGAAGAAGAGGTTTTCTCGGTCGTTCCCGTAAACGCCGTATTCGTAGTTATCGTTTAAGTAGAGGAGGTATAAGATTATGAAACCGTTTTGGAAAGTATTTATTCAAGTAGCGTTAGCGTTAATAGACGCTATTCAATCAGTGTTTGGCAAGGATGATGATACACCTAAATTAAATCCGGCATGAAGATAAGAAAGAGATTTAGTAAGCGTAGATATACTCGCTTTAATAAGCAGTATCTTCGTTGGCGTGGTCGTTTTTCCCGTATTAGGAGAGGTTAATGATGGAGTGTCTTCATCGTATTCATTTACCCGACCGTGGCGCTGTTCCCTGCGGTCGGTGCGTGAACTGTCGGAAAAACAAGCGTCAATCATGGGTTTACCGATTGCAAGCCGAGGCGGATGAGTATCCCTTCTCTTTGTTCGTTACCCTTACCTATGATGATGAACATATACCTACCGCTATGATCGGTGAGGATTTGTTCAAGACTACGGTTGGCGTTGTATCTAAACGTGATATTCAGTTGTTTATGAAGCGTCTTCGCAAGAAATATGATCAGTATCGTTTGCGTTACTTCTTGACCTCTGAATATGGTTCCCAAGGTGGCCGTCCGCATTATCACATGATATTGTTCGGCTTTCCTTTTACTGGTAAGCATGGTGGTGATCTTCTTGCCGAGTGTTGGAAGAATGGTTTTGTGCAAGCTCATCCACTTACCACGAAAGAGATCGCCTATGTCACGAAGTACATGTATGAGAAAAGTATGGTTCCTGAGATTCTTAAAGGCATAAAGGAATATCAGCCTTTTATGATGTGTTCACGGATGCCCGGAATTGGCTATCATTTTTTACGTGAGCAAATATTGGATTTCTATCGTCTTCATCCCCGTGATTACGTCCGGGCTTTCAATGGTATGCGAATGGCTATGCCTCGTTACTATGCTGATAAGCTCTATGATGACGATATGAAGGAATACCTAAAAGAACTTCGTGAGGCTTTCTTTATCAATCAAATGCAACAAGAATGGCATCATTATATTAACACAAGTCCCCGGTTACGTTATATAGCTGACCAGCTTGAGACAGAGAATAAGTTGGCTTATGAGAGACGTGCTGAGGAAAAATTAAGATTAAAGTAATGGCTAATATTTTTAATTCTATTAAACTAAAACGTCCTAGACGGAACGTTTTTAATCTTTCTTATGAGAATAAGCTTACTGTTAATGCTGGTGAGTTAATCCCGATTATGTGTAAACCTGTGGTTCCCGGCGATAAGTTCCGTGTCAATACGGAAATGTTGGTTCGTTTGGCTCCGCTTGTAGCTCCTATGATGCATCGTGTAGATGTGTTTACTCATTATTTCTTTGTACCGAATCGCCTTGTTTGGAATAAATGGGAGGACTTTATCACGAAGGGTGTTGATGGCACCGATTCGCCAGTTTTTCCTACTTATTCTTTTCCCTCTGTCGTGGATACTGCGAATGCTCATAATTCTTTTGGTGATGGTTCTTTGTGGGATTATCTTGGTTTGCCTTCGCTCAATCAAATTGGTGAAGCTGTTTTTCAAGTTCAATCACCTAACGGTGTTAAAGCTCCTGTTGGTTTTAAAGTATCCGCCCTTCCTTTTCGTGCGTATCATTTGATCTATAATGAATATTATAGGGACCAGAATTTAACTTCGGAGTTAGAATTTACTTTAGATAGTGGCAATTACCAACTTCCGGTTAATTCTTCTCTTTGGCAACTTCATCGCCGTGCTTGGGAAAAAGACTATTTTACCTCTGCTCTTCCTTGGGTACAACGTGGCCCTGAGGTTACTGTTCCGATTAATGGAGGTGGAGAGATACCGGTAGAAATGAAAGATGGTTTTGCCGCTCAGAAGATAACAACTTATCCTGATCGTAAACCAATTTCCGGTTCTGAGGTTCTTTATTCTTCTCCTTCTGTTTTGTCTTATGGACAAATAGGCTCTATTAAAGGTCAAGCTTTGATAGAACCGGATAATTTTGTGGTAAACACTGATCAAATGGGTGTAAATATCAACGATATTCGTACCTCGAACGCCCTTCAACGTTGGTTTGAGCGCAATGCTCGTTCCGGTTCTCGTTATATTGAGCAAATCTTGTCACACTTTGGTGTGCGTAGTTCTGACGCCCGTTTGCAGCGTCCGCAGTTCCTCGGAGGTGGTCGTACTCCTATTTCCGTTTCCGAGGTTCTTCAAACGTCTTCCACTGATTCTACCAGTCCACAAGCTAATATGGCCGGACATGGTATTTCCGCTGGCGTGAATCATGGTTTCACTCGTTATTTCGAGGAGCATGGTTACATTATGGGTATTATGTCTATTAGACCTCGTACCGGATATCAGCAAGGTGTTCCGAAGGATTTTCGTAAGTTTGACAATATGGATTTCTATTTCCCTGAGTTCGCTCATCTTGGCGAGCAAGAGATTAAGAATGAGGAAATTTATCTTAATGGGTCTGATGCTGCTAATGAAGGTACCTTCGGTTATACCCCTCGTTACGCTGAATATAAGTATTCGCAGAATGAGGTTCATGGTGATTTTCGTGGAAATATGGCATATTGGCATTTGAATCGTATCTTTAACGAGAAACCGAATTTAAATACTACATTTGTGGAGTGTAATCCGAGTAACCGTGTTTTCGCTACCGCCGAGACCTCTGACGATAAGTATTGGGTTCAGATTTACCAAGATATCAAGGCTCTGCGTTTGATGCCGAAGTATGGTACTCCAATGTTGTAATATTATGTTTGAATTTTTTGTTGTTAATTTTTTAGCTTTTTCTTGCATATGTTTGTTACCCCTTATAATTATACTGATCTTCCTGAAAAAGTGGTTCAGGAGGAAGTGAGTGAGGAAGTTTTAGTAGAACCTTCCGATGCTTACACGATTCGTGAGTTGATCTACCGTCTTGCTATGGGAATGCCTGTTCCGTCTGGCCCCAATAGCGGTGAGTATCCCGACAAGGATCAAGATTTCGATGATGATCTACCTACCGAGCGTGGAGACTTCGATTTAGCCGATTACGCCCAAATGAGCGAGGAACTTCGTTCTAAGTATCAAGTAAAGGTTGAAGAGAAGAAAGAGTCTGAGAAGCTAAAAGAAGAGCCGAAGGCTGAGCCTGCGAGTACTTCTGAATAAAGCTCATAATCTTACGTTTTAAAGTGTTGCTGACCTTTTGCCCGTGTTCATGCGTTTGGACACGGGCTTTTGTCGTTGCGAGCGGTTTTTGGCATTTTTTCGGTAGAAATGAGGTAGCGCAGCGAACGAATTGAGACCGATAAAATGGTAAAAATTGCGACCTCGGCGATTCCCCGAATCGACGTTACACCGAGCTAAATACATCTAACGATAGTTAAAGAATGTATCTGAAAACACGCAAGTTTCCTTGCGTGCGTGCGCATATAGGTAACTCGATAAATTATATGCGCACTGACACCAAAGATTTATTAACAAATCGATTTGGTGGCAATGGAGTAAAAACGGTATGTTTGTGCAGAGAGTCTAAAACCATAGTTTGCGGCGGACTCTGTCACTCGTGACATCTGTGATAAACGCATAGGAAAGAAAGGATAATATTACACTAAAATCCTTCTTTCACGATCCGTTTGATCGGGAGGAAGAATCGTTCGATCAGGCGTAATTCTTCCGTTACGATCTCCGCAGAGGCTTGCGTCTCGGGCGAGACGGGCAGGTCGATACCGTAATTGGTTCTCAGGCCCTCTGGAAAATCGATATCCGCCGTATAGTACTCGTCGGTGGGGACCAATGAGATATTCGATACCACGCCGTTTACCACTCCAAACTCCTGATCCGGGAAATTGGAGAAACGGACGATCGCCCGCTGGCCTCTCCGGACTTTTCCCGAGCGTGCTATCGGTATGCGCACTTTCCCCACCAGCCGGCTCTCGCCTTGCGGTACGACGGTGAAAGCCACCTCTCCGGATGGGATATACTGGTTCTCATTCCAGTACTTGGTGAAAGTCACGACACCCCCTA
>UMID01027733.1_pt1 | contig 94003 bp, 87 predicted proteins | sample 1965691 | NCBI WGS metagenome assembly UMID01 (sample SAMEA4836115, study PRJEB28245) | human gut metagenome | biome: gut microbiome; material: fecal sample | place: Denmark | collected 2008 | reverse complement strand
TCTTTGCTAATCTGTTCATTGCTATCGCACAGCCGTCGTTGTTCGAGGCCACGATAATGGGCTTTCCATAGAGCCACGGCTGCACGGATTCCTCACAGGAACAATAGAAAGAATTTCCGTCAGCAAGACCTACCATCTGCCGGGGATTCAGGGGCAATAGTTTCTGACTCATTTCTTACCTCCCTTCTTTACCCTTAATTGCCGGATGGAGTGCGTAACGATGCCCCAGAGCAGGCGTTCATTATCGTCGGTGATGCGGATCGGGGCGAAGTCCTTGTTGCCGGGCATCAGCCAGACCTCCCCGTTGTCGCGCACCTCGACGTATTTCATGGTGAAGCCGTCGGGCGTGACGCATACGGCCAGGTCGCCCCACCGGGGTTCGAGCATCCGGTCGACGATCACCGAATCGCTGTCCTCGATGTCGTCGTCTATTAGGGAAATGCCCTTAACCTTCCCGAAGAAAGTGCTAACCGGATTGGGTATCAGCTCCTCGTTCAGGTCTATAAGCCCCTCGACGGGGACGTTGCTTTCCGGGAACCAGTCAGCTCGGATGGCCCGCCGCTCGAACAACATGGGCAGCTCCTTCTGCGGCAGGCGCTCGATGAGCCGGGTGCGTCGTTTCTTGTACCGGCGAACCTTGACGATGACTGTCACGATCCCGAGTACTTTTGCTTCGGTATCGCTGTCCAGGGGAACCGTTGCGTCCGTTCCTCCCCCGTCGAGCCACACCTCGCGTCCCTTGCGGCGGACATACTTGAGCACCCGCTCACCGCAGACCTCGCAGAGCGCCAGGTCGCCGGAGCGCGGTGCAAGGCTCGTGTCGAACAGGAAACTATCACCCTGCTCCAATTCTTCCTCGACCATATAGTAATCCCGCACGCGGGCATAGTAGGTCGCACCCGGATTGAGTATGAGGACTTCGTTCAGGTCGATGCGGTCGCCGATATAGTCCGTGGCCGGCGAGGGGAACCCCGCGGGGATTCCCTCGCTCACGTAGGGCACGGAGCTGACTTTCGACGTGACGAGTCCGTATATATCAAAATGACTGTTCATAGGTACGATTATGGCACAGAACGTATTATGGCAGCACGCAATGCCTTCGGGCATTGTGTGGTCATTTCAACATTTATTTAAGTCGATCGTATAGCGGTGGTTTGCCGACTATATAGGGGGAAATAAAGTTGCGTCCTTTCCTTAATACTCTCCTACGGAGTTATTCACGTCAATAACGAAAAACGTACCGGACATGTTGTGTGCAATCAATCTGCCAAGCAGAATGGCTTCGGGCGATTCGGAGGGGGCATGTCATACCCGGAAGCATCCTTTATATCATGTGTTATGCGCTTAAAATATTCCCAGAACAATCGGCGCTTCTTTTTGATAGCAAACATCTGATAATCAAATAAAAATTTCACTTTATAAGGTACTCTGTACATACTTTTTGTCGATAATAAATCTGGTAAGGAAACAAAAATGCCCCCTTCTTTTATATCTGCAGGCTGCATTACGAGAAAATCAAAATTTCAATCTCAGTATAACGCGTTGTAAATTAGTTATATATAGCAATAGAAGCAGTATAAAACCATTTTTGAAGTCGAAAGAATACAAGGGATCTCTAAGAATTAATATATTGGTATTAAATGATTTAAATAAATCAAAATACAAATTCGAAACAGTATTGGTTATCGCCTCTTAATTAACATCCGACCTTTGCATTACGTATAAATTACAAAGCAATGGAAGTAATCACTATGGAATCGTCAGCATTTAAAAGACTGACAGAGAAAATCGAAACTATCGAACGATTCGTCGTTGAGAAGAGCAACAAGGCAGATGAAGATCTCGACAGCATGTGGATCGATAATTATGCTGTTTGTCAGTATCTGCAAATCAGCGAACGCACACTTCAGCGCCTACGAAGCGCACGCAGTATTTCCTATTCGATGATAGGAGGTAAAACTTATTATACGCTCGGAGAGATTAAGCGCACTTTGCAACAACGTCTTATCCGGCGCAATGAAGATTTATTGAATGAAATGATCGCCCACCACAAACGAAATCGTGAGAAAACAATCAAAAGATAAGATCCCATGTTGGTCGAGAAAGAGTATTTCGACAGCTGGATGCAGCGCATTGTACAACGTTTGGAACACATTATACAAGGACAGAAGCCTCCGAAGGAACCGGACTGTTTTACACTCGAAAACGGAGAACGTCTGTTGGATAATTACGATTTGTGCCGTATGTTGCATGTGAGTAAACGGACCCTTCAACGATATCGTTCGACTGGAGAACTACCCTATCGGATGCTTCGTCAAAAGACATTTTACACTGAATCGGACGTATTACGATTCATCGAAACCAATTTCAAGAAATTTAACAATATGCAACAGAAAAAAAGGAAATTTTAACCATGGAAAAGGCGTAGTAAGTACGCCTCTTAAGAGAGAGTTTATATAACAAGGACAGGGTTCAAATAGAGAAAAATTGCAATCTCTATTTCACCCTGCCTTTATAACCCGACCGTTTTGGTTTTTCGCGTTTCATTCTCTTGAGCAAAGCTTCAGTAAGGCTGTCGAGATAAGGTGTAGGATTGTCACGTGTCCTCATTTCGCCGAATGTACGGCTAAGATTATCATTCAGGTCGATATTAAACACTTTTTGAATATATTTAGCCAATCGTATTAACGGCATAGCACCGAACGTTCCTTTGGAATGCCAGGCGTATATCTGCTCGCAGAGATCCGTTTTACTATTCTGCCATGTCAGTCGAACGGTCGGCAGAGGCTCATTTCCCATTTCAGATAGTGTTACGAGTTCCTCGATCAGGTATTCGCGCAACATATCATTGGCGATGATTTTAGCAACCCGGAAATCTGCTCCTGTAGAAAAAAGGGGATCGCGTTCAAAGTAAAAACAGTCAAGGTATTGATCTGCATTGTTCTTTTTGCCACGCAGGAAATAGATTTGATCCAGGTGTGTGGCGCCACTACGGTAATACCTATAAAAGTCGAGCCGTTTATCAATGTAAACCTGTATGGCTTTCAACTCATTTTTTAGATAGTCCCGATAATAATCTCCACCACACAGCGGACGATTCATTTCTATATTGTAAACCTTGCGGTAAAAAATTAATTTGCTGAACATCTGTGGCTTGATCTCTTTGAAAAAATGGATCTCTTCGTCTTCATCCTGAAATTTATTTTCGGAAACAAATGCCTTGAGGCGGATGAAAACTTCCTCCAAGACTCTGGAAACCGCAAGGGCCCGGGCCATCATATTATACTCGGATGTTTCAATTCTACGGACAGTCTTATTTGCTTCTGACTGTAGATTCTTTATAAAATCTTTCATAAATCGTATTTAATCGTCTTACTTTTGCTATTATTTAAAAGAGGAGGCATTATGTAGGCGCACGTGGCCAAGAGGAAAACAAATTCACAGATATTGTATGGCGAAACTTTTTATTTGAGAGAAGAGGAACGATAAGAGCCTCTCTGCCGTACGACAGGAGGCTCCCATTATATGATCATGATCCAAGGAAACAACTATCAACGATCGTGTTGTTGATAGAACAAGACTTTAAGGAAAAACAAAGTTATAAACTTCGTCATGTAGTATGAATTTTGCGATTGATTTACCGGACAGTAGCCTTGTCCGCGATTCGAAGCTTACGACGATTCATCCATCGGTCGTACAGTGCCAGCGGTGCTACCAGCACATAAATGCAGAGAACGAATAGCAGTGCGATTCCCGCAATCAAACTGCGGATACAGTATCCCGGTACGCGGTGCATAAAACGGCGGATGCAGCCTTCGCTCTTGCCGTACGTGTTTCGATTGTCCATGATCGGTTCCCTTTAAATTGTTTGTATTCAATTCATGCTGTGCCGGACAGCGACGGTACGACCTCGGCGATCAGCGCCGGAACGAGATTACCCTCCGAAAAGCCGTTGGCTCCGGTCGCCGTGGCGCCCAGGGCGACGGTTCCCGTGTTTGCCACGGCCCAGATGATCGCCGAGCCGGCGATGGCACCCGCGACCTGTGCGGCCATATATCCGACCGCCTCTTTTCCCGGCATACGTCCCGAAAGCCACACGCCTAACGTAATGGCCGGATTGATGTGGCAGCCCGAGATGCCGCCGATCGTGTAGGCCATCGCCACAACCGATAGGCCGAAGGCAAAGGCGATTGTCAGTACGGCTGCCACGCTCGTCGCTCCGCCGTTGAATACGGCGGCTCCGCAGCCCAGAAGCACCAGTGTCATCGTACCGAGTGCTTCGGCAAAAAGTTTCTTCTTCATAAGATTTGGAATTTATGTAAATAAGCATATGCCAAAACGAGGACCAGTAACAAGAATAACACGATTAAAAGAGCCAGAATCAGCATGAAATCTTTCACCGGATCTTGTTTATCGGGATTCGTAAGCCGCTCCCAGGTTTGCATGTATTCGGGTTTCATCACCGTTTATTTTATAAAGAACCGGCAGGGCGGCTTTCGCACACGCCTTATCACAATAAAACGGCTACGGCCGGCTGCGCGGTTCTTCTGAATCATCGGTTCACCGCATCGGCTTTCGCCTTCATCCGCACGGCACGTTTCTCGCTGTCGGGATGCGAAGAGAACATTTTCTGCACGGCGGAAGCCTTCGCGCCTTTGGAAAGTTCAACGAGTTTGGTCAGGCTGTTGGCCATACCGTAGGGACTGAAACCGTGTTCGACGCAGAATTCGAATCCGTATTCATCCGCGGCGTATTCCTGTTTCTGCGAGAACTGCGCCCCTAAAAATGCCTGGGTCACCTCCCCTAACTGCGACTCCGTAAGTTTGCCGACGGTTCCCCCGGCAGCTCCCGCGGCATGGATGGCAGCGGAGGTCATGTAGGCGTTCTTCATGGCATGCTTCACGTCTGCATGCACGACATGGCCGATTTCATGGCCGATGATGGCCATCAATTCGTCGTCGTCCATCATATCCATCAGTGCCGCAAAGACCCTTATCGAGCCGTCCCCGCAGGCGAAGGCATTGATGTCGACGACATAGTACACTTTGAAGTTCAGCGGCAGGCCGCCGACCTCGGTAATGCCTGCTGTGAGGCGTTTGAGCCGGGCGTCGTATTCGGCCGTATCGACGGGATTGTGCGCGTCCATCCACTCCACAGCCTCGCGGCTCATGCGGGCGATATCCTCGTCCGAGAGCGTGACGGCCGCAGCCATGTCGCCGGCAGCCTGCACCGCTTTGCGTGTGTCGATCTTACGGCCGCCGATCTTGATCTGGGCTTGAAGCCCCGCGGCGGTGCCCAGCAACAGGGCCAGCAGAATAAGTATTCGTTTCATAAACATCTATTTTAGAGGTCGTTTCTTGCCTTTCTGGATTTGCAGGGCCGTCAGTACCAGATAGTTCTTCCAGCTCCGGTAGCTGAGGTGCAGCGACGCCAATACTTCGGTCTGCGTTCGGTCGGTTTTCGAGAGCAATTCTGCGCACCTTTGGCATTTGGATTCCGTTGTTGCAGTCATACCCGGAGGCCGTCCGGGGCGTTTTTTCTTCCCAGGATACTGCTGGTGTGAGGCTCTTTTCTTTGTACAACAGATCCCCGCCAACCCCCTCACGAGTGCTTTCGGGTCTCCGTCCGTAAGGTCGTACCACGGCTCATCCAATGCCCGGAGCGTGATATTCGCTTCGCAGAGCCGAGCGAGATTCGTCAGCAGCATCTCGGTACCATACCCCAACTCCCTCAGCGAGCAGACCGTAAGGTGGTCTCCCCGATGGAGCCATTCGGCATCGGGACGGAAACTCCGATCCACGAAGATGTGTTTGCGCGGAATACCCGTCCGCTGAAGACGCCGCACGGCATCGTCCATTTGCTCTTCCGCAATCTGTCGTACAAAGCCCTTGTGTTTCATAATGCGTGAAAGGAAATTATTACCGACTGACAAGATTCCCGTTTAGCCCAAATCATCCTTCGGCGCCTGCCAAGATGAGTTGCTCGACGATCTCCGTGAAACCGCCTTCCGTAGCGTAGTACAGCGCTGTCTGTTGTGCATTGTCCGCCAGGTTGACATTCGCACCGTTCTCCAGCAGCATCGCTGTAAAATCGTTGTTGCCCTGTCGGGCTGCGACGATCAGCGGCGTTTGCCCCGATTCGTCCTGACGGTCGACCTACGCCCGCGCCGCAAGCAGGTCGCGGCAGATGAAACTGTTGCCCTGGAACGCCGCGAAGTGCAGAGGCGAACGCCCGTCGAGCAACGATTTCTGCGCATCCGCTCCGGCACCGATCAGCATTTGTACCACAACCAGGTTGCCCTTGGCACAGGCAAGCAGCAGGGGCGTCTCTCCGCCGTCATTGATTGCATCGACCGTCTCGGGATGGGCTTTGAGCAATTCACGCACGACCTCGCTCTGCCCGTTGTATACGGCCTGATGCAGGGGCGTATTGCCCGAAGTGTCCGTATCGGCACCGCCGGCCAGCAGGGCAATGATGTCGCGCAGTCCGTGTGCCGTGGCATAATCCATGGCCTTATGTCCGCTGTTATCGGCCAATGCCGTGTTCGCGCCCTTTTCGATGAGGTATTTCGCAGTCTCGGCACGTCCCTGAGAAAGGGTGTACATCAGCGGTGTTTTACCCTCCTTGTCCGCGGCGTCGAGGTCGGCCCCGGCCTCCACGAGCATCGTCACGATCTCCTTGTTGCCGCTCTGTGACACGGCATGCAATGGAGTAAGGCTCGTATTCGTAGCCAGCGAAGCGTCCGCGCCTCCGTCCAACAGTAACTTGACGATGTCCCGTGCACCTTTGATGCAGGCATAAAACAACGGCGTACAACCTTGCGCATCCCGCTTGTTGAAGTCGATGCCTCCTTTTTTGATGAAAGCCTGTACGACGCCTTTCTGTCCGTTCTTGCAGGCGTTGAGAAATATAAGATCCATTCCGGCCATATTATGAGTTCATTAAAATAAGTTTGACAAGCGGTTCATTGTTATTGTCCGTAGCAAATTCGAGAGCGCTCTTACCTTGGTTGTTTACGGCCTCCGGCTTCGGATTTCCGAATTCGAAGAGCATCTCGGCCATCTCCTTGCCGGTCCCAGCATCCCTGTTCATCGCGGCGTAGTGAAGCGGCGTATTCCCGTCACGATCCGCAGCGGCGACCTCGGCACCGGCTTCGAGCAATGCGAGCTGCAGGTTCTGCGCCTCACGACCGCCCCTCCCTATCCGGCAAATAAGCATCAGCGGGGTTTGTCCGGCAGCATTGGACTTATTCACGTCGGCTCCTGCCGCAATAAGTTCGGGAATAAGAGATCCTCTGAGAACGTCCGGGGCATTACAGGCCAACGTGAGCAGCGTATTCGATTCGTCGTCCGCAGCACCGTCGAACTCGTAGCCGTGCGAGAGCAGTTCCCGGAAGATTTTCTGCGGTATACGCTCATCTTCCTGCTGCTGCCGCACCAGGTGGGTACCCCGCCAATCGTACCACCGCGCCAGGGCCGTATGTCCTTCGGCATCCTTGAAATTCGGATCGGCACCCGCTTCCAGCAGCAGACTCATAATGCCGGAATCGAAACACCGGCAGGCTGCGGCAAGCGGCGTCATGCCTTTGAAATCCCCCGCCTCATCGCTCAGGGAGTTCACATCGGCCCCGCCTGCCAGACAGGCTTTGACAGCTTCCGCGTCACCGTGCTCCACAGCCTGATGGAGCGTCATGCCTCCGGTGGCGGCATCCGCCGATGCAGCGTCGATACCGCGTAGCAACACCCCGATACGCTTGGCGCCATTCTCCACGGCATAGTCGAGCGGAGTTTTGCCGGCATTGTTTTTCTCTTCGGGATCGAGTCCTCCTTCCAGCAGAGCCTTCGCTGAATAGTAAAAGCCGTCGGCGGTTCGCTGGCGTGCCTCGAACTCCTTTCGGGTCTCCGTATGGCGTTTCAATTCGTCCTCGTACTGCATCTTTGCATACCAGTCGTCAGGCACTTTGTCGAATTCCCCTTTGAGTTGTTGCAGCTTCCCGGCATCCAGCCTGTCGATCTTCTTTTGCTGCAAGGCCAGACTCTCCAAAGCATTTCCTACCCAGCGGCAAACCAGATGCAGGGCCGTATTACCTTCGGGATCCGTTGCCGAAAGTTTCGCGCCCTTTGCCACGGCCGCTTCGAGCAGTTCACAACAGCCGCGCTCCCCGGCAACGAGGATCGGAGTTTGGTGCTTCTCATTCTTGTAGATTACCCGCGCCCCGGCATCGAAAAGCTGTTCCGCGCATTTGCGTATCTCGCCTTCCGGAAAATGGCTGTCATTTTTCACCGACTCGGCAAGCAGATGCAGCGGCATAAGTCCGAAGCAGTCGGCAGCATTGGGGTTGGCACCGCGGGAGAGCAGAATACCGACGGCTGCACTGTCGGCATGAAGGCATGCCGTATGCAAGGGTGTTCGGTCGTGATCGTAGCGGTTCGTGTCTGAAGGATCCACCTCTTTATACGCGGTGTGTATCTCTTCGGCGGAAGTGCTGCCGTACATTTTTTTTATATCATTCGTAGTCATCGTTCTGTTTTTAATCGTTCTAAAATAGCATCCACATTTTTATAATGCCGACCCAGACGCGCTGCAATACGGCGCACCTGGTCATAGTGTCCGGCAAGGCAGCCGACATCGGCCATCACCCGCAGGATCTGCCGCCGGGCTTCGTCCGGAAACAGGTGCGGCATGGCGCCGGCCATCGGACGCAGGTATCCCTCACCCAAAGCGTCGCACTCGTCGAGCAGGGTTTGAAAGCGGTTCGCAGGCCGAAGCGGCATAGGGGCAGGCGCAGACAGCGCAGTGTCGGCACGCAGCAGGCACTCATACGCTTCATCGTATTCACCACCCTCCTTCAGGCAGAGGGCCCGGTTGAACCACACGGCACTGTCCGCTTCACGGATACGGGCATAGCAGGCGTAGGCGTCGCCGACACGTCCGCACATCAGGCAGTGAGTGCCACACTCGAATAAGGTGCGGACTTCTTCCACCGATTGTGCGACAGAGGTTTCGCGGCCTAAAAAGCCGCCCGATGCAATTTCGGGATTCATGTATGGTCGTATTTAATAGATCGTGAACCGTTCGCCCAACCTCTCGCGCACGATGCGTAGCACCAAAGCCCGGTCTTTGTCCTGTATCCGGTCCAATATGGCATACTCCACGGGATCGGACGAGGACATCACATCGCTGCGCACCACGCGCAGTTCAACAACGGCGAAGAACGAGGCGAACAATTGCTTGACAAGTCCGATCAACCAGTTACCGGAGTAGATCACCGACGTGAGTTCGGCCTTTTCGATGCTCTCCCACGCGAGTTTCTCCTTAACGAAAGGAATCGTTCCGGGAATGGACATCCCCTCCTCATCGATCACCACTTTGGCCGGCATGGCTCCGAGAAGAATCACCAGTCCGGCGACAAAGACCATGGACGGAATACCATAGGCGATCAGGGCGTTTTGAGTGCCTTCAACGGCTTGCCCGAGGAACATGTAACCGACGAACAGTGCGAAAAGTACCATAAATCCGCCCATCAGGTAGTAAGACATTTTGCTTGCTGCGAATTCGTAACGCTCCTGAGCGGGGAGTTGCACCCGGTCGGAAGCATCCAGTATCCGGGATAGTTTACTTTGTGCCATCGGTTTGCAGTTTAATCTTCATCGTCGGTTTTCATCGAGCGGAGCAAGTCCGCATTCGCATCGTACTCCTTGCCGTCGATCGTGACGACATCGCTCAGCGGATTGAAATTGCTGTCGGAATCGTAACTTTTCAACTGGATGTAAAATTCGCGGCCGATCTTATCCTCGTAAACATACAGTTGCAAGGGTTGATTTTTGGCACTCGGAGCCTCGGCGAGGTACTGGAAATCGTGCGTCTCGAAAGCCTTCACGATCCGTTCCCACACCCGCTCGTCACGGCTGTTGCGGAACTTTTTCAGTCCTACGTCTTTCACCTCGCCGCCGCTTTGGAGGTTGAACCACGCCGACCCGTCAGTCCAGATCGAGATAGCTCCGTAGCCGATTGCTACGGCGGCAGCCAGATAAATCATCCATAAGGGGAAGAAGGGAATAAGGCCCGGGAAAAGCAGCAGGAAAATACCGACGGCGACGAATGCCACATTTTTAGCGATGCGCATCGGCTGGCGGCGTTTCTCGAATTTTTCGGGATGCTGCCCGAAATAGACTGCGGGCGAGTAGGGATATGAATTGGTTTCGTTCATTGTGTATTTTAGAATTTATTAAAGTTTTACATCACTTGCCGATAACAGCCCGGATATGCTGTTCGTTTGCCGTATAGTCCGCGCCGGAAAACTCCAGCACACCGGTCGCGCCGCAGATCCTTTCGTCGGTGAAGTACATGATATGCAGGTAGAATTCCCGCTGTCCGGGATTTTCCCAGACCGATAAAGTCAGAGCCGGTCCCTTTGCGGAAGGCTCGTTTGCCAGAAACTCGAAATCCCGGCGGGCGAAAGCCTCCAGAATCTGTTTCCGGCACTCCGGGTCTTTGCCGTTGCGGAATGTTTTAGTACCGATCTGCCGAAGCGGCTCGCCGCTGCCGACGCACCGGTAGTATTCTCCTGTACTCCATGCTATAAATCCGGACACGCCCAGTCCGATCAATGCCGCGGTGCGCACGAACCAGCCAGGACAAAACGGCAGCCAGCCGGGGAATACGGCCAGCAGCAGGCAGAGCCCGGCGATCAGAAGGTACGGGATGCGTTTCTTATTGTCCCGGATAAGTTCGAATTTCTCGGGGTTGGCTTTCTGGTAATCGAAGATACTATCGAAAGTAATATATGTATTGTCATTCATAGAATTATATGTTTTAGCGGTTATACATTCGTTGTTTTCCGTTTCATCACGGCCCGGCGGGCCGTCTTCGCGGCCATCTGCCGCGGATATCTCTGTGCCTGCGGGAATTCCCGCGACAAAGGGTGTTTACGCCGCTTTCAGCGGCATCCAATAGCCTCCCACGTCGGGGGGGGGATTTTGAGCGCCGCACTGCGGCAATAAGGCAGCTATGGCATGCATGTACGTCATGGCAGTAAGTGTTAGTTTTTTACGAGTTTATCCAGCCGCAGTTCCCGCGTAAGGTCTACGGCAGTAGCAATGTCGTTGTAAATCTCCTCGACGAAACGTCCGTCGCGGATCGCTTTACTGCGAAGTGCAAAAAATCCGTCGGGGCTCGACACCGCACAGCAGAACCGGTTGCGGATAAACGACACCATGACGTCGCGTCCGAAGCGTTCGCGCAGCTGCTTAAGCCGCAGCATCATGGCCGGCGTGAGGACATAGCGCGCCAGCACCTCGTCCGAGGCATAGACCGCGAAGTGCTTCTCAAAAGCAGGGTCTTCCATCGTCACGAGCATCTCCGCCCGGCTGTTTTTGAGCTGCTGAACCGTCTTGGCCATATAACCCAGACGCCCCTCAATGTGGTCAGGCAGGACGATCACGCTACCTGGAAGCGTCTTCTCCATATCCACCCAGGTGAACATGCCCCGGAACTGCATCATGGCGTTGTCGGCACGACCTCCGAAAATCATGCGGGCAATCATCCGCAAAAGCATGAGGTAACCGCCTAACGAATCTTCTTCCGTAGCCTTGGCGATACCGATGTCGGTAACCGTCAGTTTCCGGTCGGCCGCAGCGATCTCCAGCGACCCGAAAACCTGCGCCTGCAGATCGGCACGCGGATCGCTGCCGAACAGTCGACAGCTTTTCAGCATACCAAGGCTGACACCCCTGGGTGTTTTGTGGTATTTTGCTGTCGGAAAAAGCGTCTCGATAAGTTGCGACATGACCGTTTTTTCCTTCTTGCCGAAATACCGGTAAGCCCAACCCATTACAAAGGCCGCGAGCATGAAAATGCCGAAAATAACGGCTAAAAGCGGCAGTGAATGCGCCATTTTATCGGACGCGCCTTCCATCCCGCCGAACAGGTACCCGGCGAAAGGCACCAGCAGCACCCAACTGAAAGCGACAATGTAAGTGGGAACCTGGACGCACTGCATGATCCGCCGTCCCCGTTGCGCTTTGGCAAGGTTCCGGGAAACCTCCTTTTGCAGTTTTCCGAAATCGGGAGTTTCCATCGCTTACGAATTGAAAAGTCGTGTTACATCCACATTCTGCGTCTCGGCCTCGGGAATCTCGATCAGCTGTCCCACAACGAAACCCTTGCGGGCTGCAACCCACGACGAAGGGAACATCTGGATGCCGTTATTATAATCCGTAACAGCCGCATTATAGGTGCGGCGGATGGCCTGCAACTGCTGCTCCATCTCCTCGATCGAGTAGTGCAGGCTGACGAACTGCTTATCGGCTTTCAGTTCCGGGTAATTCTCCACAGCGATCTGAAGTTGCGGCAACAGCGACGAGACGGCATTGCCCGCAGCGATCTGCTGCTGTTCGTCCGCGGCGTCCACGGCTTTGGCCCGCAGTTCGGTGATCCGTGTGAGCGTCTGATTCTCGTGACCCATGTAGGCTTTGGCCGCGGCGACCAGATTCGGAAGCATGTCGTTGCGTTGTTTGAGCAGAACGCAGATCGAACTGCAGCACTGCTCCATGCGGTTACGCCGAGCGATCAGGTTATTGCCCGTGACGATGTACCACAGGACGAACAGAACGACGACGGCAAGTGCTATATATACGGCTATCATCGCTTTACTCTTTGAAGATTACGGTTCCATCGGGCTGCACGTCGAATTCCAACTCGTAGAAGTTCGTAATGACCGAACGGCGGGTTCGCGTCTGCTTTTCGCCCTTCTTGGTCACGCGAATCGTGAAACGATGTTCGATATTGTCCGAATAGAGATCGCTGCTGATCCGATACTTTGCAACACTTTTGAATTCCAGTTCATCCGGAAGCTGCGAGACGGCGCTTTCGATCTGTTTGACGATATCGTCGGACTTGAAGTCCGCGATTTGTATCGGACGGAACAGACGGGTTACCGTACTGCGACCTTTCGACACCGGTTCATACGATGTCCCGTTCAGATAGAAATCTTTGCCGTACCTCTCTCCGTCCTTATCGACCAACGACACAGAGATATACTCCAGTTTGTCGGTCAGCTTATCCTTCTCGTTCCACTGTACGCTTTCAATCCGATACTTCTCCGTATCGAGGGTTTTGAGCGAATCGACGACGAGCTGAACAGCCTCCTTGGATCCCATACCGACCGGATGCTCCTTGGGCTGGTTCATGAAATACCATATTACGCCTACCGCACCGACGACATAGATTACATATTGAAGTTTAATGTTTTTCAAATTCATAAATTTCTTTCGTTGTAAGGGTTATTTTTTCATGGATCCAACCCGACCTGTTTGCCGTATTCGATCTGTACCCTGAGCATATCGGTCTGGATATCGCAGATACGGTCGTAAACCGACGTAATCCGATTTCCCAGCTCCTCTTTCCGTGCGGCATCGTCCGTATCGAGTTCGGAATAGGATTTCAATGCCTCCAAATAATCGGTGAGTACCGTACCGTAATATGTTTCAAGCATCTTGTGAAAAGCCGCAGCTTCCCTACTCGGCGTCTGCCGGGCAAGATCGCCCTGCGCCTGCGTGAAAACTTCCTTCAGAAAAACGATGTCGTCTTTCAACCGGTTCTTCGGCGGGAACTCCTTTCCGGCACAGACCTGCTCGTACTCGTAAGCCGTCAGGTAAGTACTATTTTCACAGAACCGTTTGTAAGTATCCTCGAAGCGAGGATTGTGCGTAAGGTAAGCAAGCGAGACCGTCTCGTTATAAACATATTCCTTTCCGGGCCCGGCACAACTGCGGAACTCCCCGGCCACACGTAAGCAGATAAAGGCGATAAGCACGATCGAACCCGCAGTTATCAGTACACGTTTAATTTTCCCCATTCTCGTTTGTGTTTAGCAGGTTCTCGAATCTTACATCCCGTTCCCTGCGTTTTTTATTGAGAAAGGCCGGCCCGGATTCGAAAATTGTTTAACTGGCACTTTTCAACGCATGAATCCGAACCGGCACTGTCTTCTGCCGTCAGAAGGAATAGAAGAATCCGAAACGCAGGTCGGAGGATTTCAGGCTCAGTCCGAATCCGTCGCCACCGCCGTTGTAGTAATCGTTCTTGTATCCCAAGAATCCGATCGTCGTCAGAAGGCTGAAATGCTCCGAAATCTTGAATGACACGCCCGGCGTGAAACCGACCTTGAAACCGTCAGCATCTCCCAGAGCGACACCTAAGCCGCCGTCGACGAAGAGCGTGAAGTTTCCTTTGTTGAAATACTTGTAACGGGCATACGGCTCGATCACGAAGACGTTGGCGCTCGCGTCGCCGACCTTGGCGTAATCGAAGCCCAACGTTCCGGCCAGCGACCACTTCGCATTGAAGTCATAACCCGCCTCGGGAGCCAGCGCAAAGCTGTTCGACGAGACTCCGTTCACCTTGTCGTGCCAGTAGCCGACCTTGCCGCCGATCCACCAGCCGCTATCCTGCGCCGAAGCCGTGTTTACAATCGTGACGCTCGCAACGACGGCGAGCAGAATCACTGAAAATTTCTTCATTTTTTGGATTATTATAAATTATACATAAACTGTTTCGTGTCTTTTTCTCTACACCTCTTCCTCTGACTGTACCCTCCCGGCCGTCGACGCCAGCCGCTCGTAGAACCGGCCTGTCGCCGTATACATGTAGGGCAGCAGCCAGAAAATCCCGACCACGGTGATACCGGCCAGAATCGCCCAGCCCAAGAAGCTCAGTCCCAACAGGAAATACTCCATTTTATGACCCCACATCATCGTCCAACTGCGTTTCATCGCATTGACAGGCGAAATCCGTTCGTCATCGCGCATGATGTAGAAGGTCATTGACAGCCCCAGCGAGAGGATGATGCCCGGAACGATGAAAAGCACCATGCCGACGCAGGTTATTACCAATACCAGCACATAAGCCACGAGGATACGCACATAGTTTCGGAACGGCAGAAGAAGGTCTTTCGCCTCGGGGCGTTCACCGCGTGCCACACCGAGGAAGATCCATTGCAACCCTACCGTCAGGAAAGAGCCCGCAGCCAGGAATCCGACATAATAAAGAGCGACGGAGATGCTCTGCAACATGGCGATCGCACAGAACAACACCATCCAAACCAAGGCAATCAGCGCCCCTGCATTCCACATTTTCCCGACAACGCTTCGCGGGCTTCCCGACGAATCACCGTCGGCCTGAAAATCTCATTCATTTTTATAGTTGAATTAGTACTAAAATATCCCGGAGGAGAAACTCTAACATTTCGTTCTCACTCTCACTCCTCCTCCGGGACGGAAACTTTTATTCCATGATGATGACCGTGCGGTTCAGTTCCGGCTCGGGGAAACGGTTGTTCGTATCACCCTCGGCAACCGTCTTCAGGCGGTCTTTCGAGACGCCGTACTTGTTGACCAAGAGGTCGTAGACATACTGCATCCGCTTCTCGCTCAGACGTTGGTTGAACGCTTTTGTTCCCGTTGCGCTGTCGGCTCCACCGTAAATTGTAAAAATCTTGTTTTTGTCGGCATCGAGGGCGTTCTTCACGTAGAAGTCGAGATTCGTCAACTCTTTCTTGTCGAGCGTCGCTTTGCCGATCACGAAGAACAGCGCCACGGGAGTCGGCGAAACGGTCGATTTGCCGGCGACCGTCACCGTCTTGGGTTTGCGGTTGCGCAGTATCTCGTTCTCGTCGGCGAGCGTCTTGTTCTTGCCTGCAAGGTTGCTGTTGTCGCCTTCGAGCGCCTCGATGCGGCTCAGATAAGGCGTAACGTCTACGGGAGCCTGCGCACGCTTGAAGCCCCGGCGGTTGAGCTTGAAGGTAAGACCCACCGTTACGGAGGTCATGCCCTCGCCCTTGCTGCCGCGGGCCACGCCGTCGAAACGCTGGTTCACGAACATATGCCGTGCTTCCAGGGTCAGGTCCAGCAGGCTGCACAAGCGGATGTTGTTCAGCAGGCCGACGCTTACGGCGAACTCGTTGTTGTGGGCGTCGTTGCCGTACGAGCGTGCCCAGCCGGCCCCGAGGAACGGAATGAAGTTCCACGTGCGCGTCTGTTTATAACCGCTCACGGCGTTCGAAAAGTTCCACATCACGTCGCCGTGCAGGTACGACACGCCGAACTTCTCCTTGTAGATGTTTCCGTCGACCAGCCCCTTGGCAAAGATCGTTTGTCCCGACGTCCAGCCCTGGGCGTTGATGCCCGAATAGCCGATACGCAAACCCACCGACGGGGTGATCCACTTGCCCACGTTGATGTCGAGAGCCGGAGCCAGCCGCTTGCCGAACGATCCGTAGGAGTCATTCTCCCCGTGGTAGATATTTACGCCCCCGGCCACGCCGATAAAGATGTTGTCGAAGAAGCGGTTGGTTTCGTACGGACCGCGCACGACCTTGTTCTGTGCATCGCGGTTCCCGTTCTCCTGCGCCATGACGCCCGCAGCGGCGAGTGCCAGCGCGGCGGTCAGAAGGCTTTTGGTAAACATTGTTTTAGTAGATTTCATCATTTTCCTGTTTTTGTCGGTTTTCGTGTTTGAGAAAACCGGGTTAGTTTCATCTGTAATAATCTTTGTGCGGATTTGTCAGTCGACGGAGTTTCCGATGTCTGAATATCATTATACCGATCAGGATGATTCCCGCAGCGAAGAAGCCCCCGAGAAGTATTCCCAAAAACTCCAGGCAACTTGCCACGGCATCGCTATCATCAGCATATTCGATCATTTCTTGCTGTGAAACTCCGAGAACCGAAGTGTACAATATTTGCGAAACCATCGTAAAATTCATGTATTTAATTTAGTCGGATTCGGAAGCCGGGGATTCGTTCTGAGTGCAAACCGGCAACAAATCTATTATTTCAACTTTCAAAGCAAAGCAAATCGTACAGAGTGTCCGCAATGTCATATTTGTACGTCCAGTTTCGATCCGGCTCAGGTTTGAGCGTTCGATGCCGCAGCGGTCGGCAAGTTCCTGCACGGTAAGCCCCCGTTCTATACGTAAAGCACGGATTTTCAGCGACACATGGCTGATGGTCAATGTAATCCGTCGCTGTATGTCGGAGCTTACATCCATGCTTGCTCATAAAAGTTACTTTTTCGATTTTGCGCTTTTCGGAACGGGTTTCCCAACGATCTCAAGTCCCGCTCCGGGTGTGAACTTCACGACTTTCTTCGCCGCGATCTTGATCTGGGCACCCGTACGGGGATTGCGCCCCATGCGGGCCGGACGATCTTTCACCCTGAAAGATCCGAAACCCGGAATCACCACATCGTTACCCTGCTGCATATTCGTGGAGATCACAGCAAAAAGGGCATTTACCGCCAATGAGGCGTTTTTCATACTCAGGCCGCTCGTAGCAGTCACACTGTTCATTAGTTCTTTCTTGTTCATAATTTCATTCGCTTTTTAATGGTTAAATCATTTCATTCCCACGGTATTTGTTTGCCTTTTAGTCTTTTTTCGGTATTTCGGCGGCCTCTGCAATCCGCTCGATTTTTGTGTTCCGGCGCTTTTATCTTGCACGGCCTTGTCGCAGGTCGCTTGCAGGTTCCGATTGTCGGGTTGGTAGTCATCCGCAGAAGCCCGTTTCCAGAACATCCGAAAAAAACATTTTCCCGCCAATGAATTATAAGAGTCTACCTCTTTCTGATAATAGCGCCGAATCAGGATAGGAACATCTTCTTCCGGGGCGTAGGTATCGCGGATAAAGTCTGCGTAATCGCGCATCTGGCGCTTGCGACGGCGAATGCAGAGATTCACACACACCAGATACATTATTACGATGCCTGCTGCCACTGCGAAAACCGGTAATAACCGTATTCCCAATAGTTCCATATTCGGTAGTTTCATTTCTTCTCCTTCGGGCTTTTCGACAACCCGGTTCTTGTGTGTAAGATGACTGTACTAATCCCCGTTCCAGGAGTCCCGGTAGATGTCGTCGATTCCGCAGAAATGGCGCTCCTGCCTTTCGACAAAGCGGCAGCAGCATAAGAAAATCGCAATCAGCATCCTCTCGAAAACACCGCGTGAGGATATTCGCTCATCTCTCTTCGCACTCATTTCGCCTGTGTCGCTCTGTACCATGATGTTTTTTCATACCACTCGTTCAGCGCCTGAAATTCCGGCTGCGGAATGTAGGTCGTAAGCCCCGAATGTTCCTCGATTTGAAAACCGCCCTGGGAGAGCAGGAAACTTTGAGTCGCCTCACTCCATTTCACCACACGTTTCAACTGCTCTCCGAAAGCGGCATATTGCTCCGGCGTACCGAGCCTCTTCACCCAAGCCTCGAGATCGAAATAGCGGGGCAACGCCGGAGTATCCCCATATCGGCCCGGACGGTCGAAATGCTGCAAATCCGCAATGTCAGAAGCTGTAACGTCAGAACAGTTTTCCAACATTTCACGCATCCGGATAGCCAAAAGGGAGATTTGACGGATGTCCAAGATACTCAGCGTTGCCGAGCGATAGTCATCCGTATAATTCGTGTTCACATAATCCATATACGCCCTGCCGAAAGCCGTCAGGGATTTCTCCGTATCCTGCGCCGTATTGCACAGGTATTTCAACGCCCCGGGATAGATGGGCGTGAATCCCGGTGAGACGATCTCGGCCGACGAGGCCAGCATGTAGTCGGCCTTGCCCCGAAGCTCATAGGCCACTTCGACACCCGCCGTAAGGCACGTCTCGAAGACGATGAAGTCGAACATCGAGTCGGGAATCGCCGCCGCGAAATCCGCGATCTCCATTTCGGCATGGTCGAGGTCGCCCTGTGCGGTTCCGTCGTCCCAGCCCAGCGACCGGGACGGATTACCGAGGCTCCCGGCAGGAAGCCAGCCGCTGCCGTGCGAGAAGAAGATCAGTCCGTAACTGTCCGCCGGGAACTCCGTCCTCACCTCCCCCAATACGCGGGCAAAGGTTTTGGCCGAGGCGGAATTTTCCGCCCCGTATTCCCGGACGGTCTCCAGGTAAGGCTCGGGATGCGACGGGCAACCGCCCCGCAGGCGTACCAGCCGGGCACCGTTGTCTTTGCTGTCGGCATAGATCAAGCATTTGTTACCCGTCCATGTCCATCCCTGACGCAGGGCTTCGATTTTCTGCTCCGCTTCCGCCGAGAGGTTGTTATCGCCGGCCAGATAGACGATGAGCGTCCGTGTCGGCAGGTTCGGGTCGGGGCCCTCATAATCATCCTTGATGCAGGAACAAAGCGTTCCCGCCGTAAACAGCGTAATGAGCAAATAAAGGTTCGTCTTCATATTTCGTTTCAATTTATGTTTGGGTCGCTCCGGTTCTCCGCCCGATCAGAAATCGTCCGGGAACAGGTTGTACTTTTTCACCAGCCGTGAAATCTCGGGATCGAGGTTACCCCTGAATTTGAGTCGTGGATTCAACTCCACAGCCCGCAGGAAATGCTGCACGGCAGCTTCCTCGTCGCCCATGCGCGACGAGAGGATCGCCATCAGGTATTTCACATCGGGATCGGGTTCCAGCGAACTGAATATCCGCAGTGCCGCCTGGTCGTAGCCCAGCGACATGTAGGCCAAGGCCGTATTGCGATCCTCGTAAGGCCGCAGAATATCCAGGGCCTCCTTGTAGCGGCGTCTTTCGAGCAGATGCCGTGCCCGGAGGTAGGTCGTATCCAGTTCCATCGTGTAGACCGTATCCTGTTGTTGTCCGCGCCGGTGGAGGTTGAAGCGGAAATCCACGGCACGCATCTTCGGGTAGAAATGCTCCCGCATGCGGGCATAGGCCGCCGGATGCTTGCGCCGGAGGACGATCTCGCGGCGGTCGGGATTGGACTCGTTGTCGATAACCTCCAACAAAGCCTCTTTTTCGGTCAAAACAGAGTCCTTCCGGATCATTTCACACAGCGTGATCCAGTCTTCGGCCAGATATTCTGTGCGCAACAGATTCGGCAGGTCGGGCATCTGGTCTTCGACCTCCACACGCTGCATGTTGCCCGCGGCATCGAGCGCATACCCGGCATCGATGTGCAGCGAGTCGTAGAGGATGCGAAAATGGGCATCGAGCACCCGTTTGACCTCGGCGGCACGTTCCCGCGCCAAACGGTCGTTGACATTCCAGTTGCCCTCGGGCGAAGAGGTGGCGCGCAGGGTGATGCTGTCGATGATGAACACCGGATCGGTCATCAGGTCGCGCGTGAGTTTTTTGACCTGCCGCAGCTGGTTGCGGTTGTCTGCCACCTCTTCGTCCAGGCGCGTGCGGCCTTTGGGAAAGGTGAAGTAGAAGCGGGCGTTGACCTCGGCGTCGCGCGTGACGATCCGCTGCACATAGCGCGGAAGCGTATCCACGAACGAGGTCATCGACGACACGGAGAACGTCAGCGTGTCGCTTCGGGGCAGCAGGTAACGCTTGGCATAGATGTCGGTCACGTCGCCCTCCATCCAGATATAGAGTTTCGACGAATACTCGTCGGCCTGCACCTCCTGCGTATAGTAATAGCTCACCCGTCCGTTGTCGCGCACAACGGTGTCGAGCCGGATATCGTCGATATAGGGGAAACGTACCGTGCGGGCGAATACCTTGTCCTTGCCGGCCCGGAGCCGTTCGTTGCGCGCGATGCGCTGCTCGTCCCAGTAGCGGCGCATCAGGGCGGCTGTGTCGAGCGACGAAAGGGCGCGTATGCGACCGTTGATCGCATGCTTCTTGATGCCGTAACGCATCTGCTTGGTGCTGTCCGAAAGGAACTCCAGCACGGTGTCTTCGCGCCCCGTTGCAATGCCCGTCAGGCGCATCCGGTCGAGCGTGTTGCGCTTGAGCTGCTCCTCGCTCTGCGCCTGCTGCTGCTTGCGCGTGAGGCCTGCGAAGCCAGCGTCGGCGCGCATCAGCGAGTCGTAGATGCGTTTCAATTCCAATTCCCGCCGGCGGATGCTGTCCGCGGCGTCGGCGCGGCGCGTGTAGACCCGTCCGCCCGTGAGCAGCGTGTCGCGATGCGTATATTTGTATCGGGGCGCCAGGTAATCGTTCAGGTGGTCGTGCGGATCGGCCTCGTCGGGTGTATATTGCGTCATCGTCCGGATGAGTTTGTCCATACGTCGGTTGTAGCGTTTGAGTTCGCGCACCGACATGCCGTATTCCTCGCCGTCGAACGTCCACGCCAGGTCGTCGCGCACGGCGCGCCGTGCGTCCAGCGTGTCGAGGTGGCGCTGGAGCGCCAGCATCCGCAGACGCTCGGCATCGGCCTCGCGCAGGTAACGCTCGAAACCGGCGATGTTGCCGAAGACAGCGAAGAAATCGGCGCTGTCCACGATCCGCTTCAGGTAGCGGCCATAGCGGGCGTACTGACGTTTCTGGAGGTTGCGGAAACGCTCGCCCGTGAAAACCAGGTCGCTCAGCGGCAGGCTGTCCGGCCCTTTGATCAGGTGGGGCCTGAGATCCAGCCGCCAGTCGCTGGCCAGCAGCGAATCGGGCACCGTCACGACGAATTCGAGGGCGATCTTACCCATGCGCTCGACGATGTTGCGGCGGTTCGAAGCCGTGACGGTGATCTGCGCGATCTGGAACGACATGATCTGCTCGCCCGTCACCGAATCGCGGGTCGCAGGCACGAAATAGACCGTGTCGCCGTCGGCCCGGGCATAGACGATGGGCTTGGTATTCTGACGCTCGACCGAGTCCGAGATTCCCGTGGGCTGGAGCCGCTGGTTGCGCGGCAGGCTCAGGTCGGCACGCGGTGCCGGATCGCTCTTCTGCAACCGCCCCAGGCGGCTGCAAGCGCCGAAAATCAAAACTACGGCGAGCGCGGTAAGGAGAGTATGTGTTTTTATCTTTTTCATTTATCGGGTTTGGATCGTTAAAACAGTATCAATCAGACGGCGGCTTTCAAAGACTTTGCATCCAGAAATCTATTGCCGGACGACCGGAGGGGGGGGGTAAATGCCCGTACCTGAATTTCTTTTTCAGTACGGCCTTGCGAAAATTCGTAGCGAAACGGAAATATTTCCTCAGCACCGACGATCCGAATTGAGCCTTGAGAATCCGGTACGACCGAAAATGCGAAAGGTATCCGCAATAGGAGTTAATCACCGGCAGCATTTCTTCGAGACGCTCCCGGCTCGGAGCCCCCGCGGCACACTCTTTCTCCAGCATGGTTATGGCCGCCCGGAAACGCCTGACCGGAGCATTGGCCGGATAACGTCTGTGAGGCATCACGCAGGCTCCGAGGAACAGTGTTCCCTGCTTGTACTGCTGCAACACGATCTTGTTGGGATGCAGTGTCAACCGGAGTCGCACCGACAGGAATTCCTGCAAACACGGGATCAGTTGTCTGAGATAGTTCCGGCTCGGATGCACGATAAAGAAATCATCCACATAACGGCCGTAGTGACGGCAGCGCAGTTCCCGTTTGACGAATTGATCCAATTCGTTCAGATAGATATTGCTGAACAGCTGCGAGGTCAGGTCGCCGATGGGAAGGCCCACGCCCGGAGGCGATTTTATCAGGCTTTTCGAAGCAGGGAAACCATCCCAATCGGAAGGCGATCCGAGTATACGGCAATTTTCAACCGGATTGCGGAACAGGATCGCGCGAAGCAGAAAATCTACCAGGTCATGGTCGAAAAGAGCCTTTCCCGGAGCAGTGCGCACGCCGGTCGTACGGCAAACGATTTCATAAAGCCGCTGTTTGTCGATGCTCATGAAATAACCGCGCAGGTCGAGTTTCAGAATATAGGCCGGGCGGATATAGTTGTCCGTACAACTACGGATGTGGTGTTCGAAACGCTCGATACCCAACAGCGTCCCCTTCTGTTTGCGGCAGGAGTAGCTGTCGAAAATCATCTGCTTCTCGAATAAGGGTGCCAGGTAGTTGAACAACAGGTGATGCACTACCCTGTCGCGGAACGCCGAGGCGAAAATCTCCCGTTTGACGGGGATATGCGTAATGAAACACATGGCCGGAGCAGGCTTGTAATTCCGATCCCTGATCTGTTCGTATAAATCGAACAGGTTTCTTTCGAGATCCAGTTCGAAGGCCAGTTGGCTCCGGGTGTTACGCTTGTGTACCCGGGCATCGTAATAAGCCCGGAAGAGATCGGTCAGAAGATCATCACTATTTTCCATTGCAAGGCGCATGTTTAAACGGCGGTAAATTCTTGGACGGGACGCACCGGGAAGCCGTAGCTGCGGTTGGTGTTGTTCAGCGGATTGACGTTGCCCGCGTTGAAGTTCAAGTTGCGACCGTTGTTCGTCGTGTTCGGGACAGCCGACCAATAGTAGCCGTTGCTGCCGACGTTGTTCAACGCCCCGGACGAGTTGTTGCGGTAGCCCGAAGCAGGATAAAAGTAACCGCTTACTAAATGAGGCGGAGGAACTCACCGGAGACGAAACCCCGCCGCAGATTGGTTTTTCATAACCGATGGCAACACGGCGCGACACGAAGCTGTCCGCCGTGGGTGATTTACGCCGCCGGTGGGTTACTGAATTTACAAGACACGCTTCCGCAAGCCTTGACTGTGCGGAACTCCGGCCCTGAAACCGATTAAACATTATGTATGGATACGCCTGCATGGATCTTCTGTTATCTTATGCCTGTTGCCGCGAAGCGTCATGCTCCTGCGTATATTTCTGCCACGCCGAAAGTTGTTTGGAAATCGACTCCGACTGTCCGGCCAACCGTGCGTAAAGTTTGGTGCTGATGTGCCGCAGATCATGCAGCAAACGCAACCTGATTTTTACATCCACTATCTGTTCGCGGGCACTGACGATGAGCGGAAGTTTCCCGAACGAGGAGTTGGCCCTGTATATCAACACAAGAATGGATGTCAGGTCGTTTTTGAGGGTTTCGACCAACGTGAATTTCACGTCGCGCGGAACGTTTCCCATGTCTTTGTAAATGCTCTGCAAGAGGTCGTAGGCGGCCTTATATACCGGAAGGTTATCGTATTGAGCCATAGTCGGAGGGATTTGCGAGCAATTTTTTCATTTCGGAGAGAAAACACATGCACTCCATCGGAGTAGAGGAGGCCAGGTCGTACCCGCGGACGCGCTCCGCGATGACGCAGGCTGTCGAAAGTGTGTAATCGGGATTCAACAGCGTGCCGGGAGCCGAATACGTGGTCGTAACAACACCCTTGCATGTATCGGACGCCCCGATTCCGGGAGCCGCCCCGCACGGATGCGATGCGGCAGAGCCGGAGGAAGATTCCGCATCCGCTTTACCGGATCGTGGCTGAGCCAGCGGCACGGATGCTTTCCAAACCTCGAACTCCGGCCCGGTGATAGGTTGCGGAGCCGACAACACCAGACGGTCGTGCGAAGTTTCGAGGCGTTGCAGACCGGCGAGTACCTCCGCTTCCGACGATGCGGGGAACCCGATGGAGATCAATTCCCCGCCGCCGAGTATCTTGAGCGAACGCCGGGTGGGCTTGAAAGGCCTGATCTGCGTGCAGACAGCATATGCCGACCGTTCGTAAGCCTTCCAGAAAAGCCCTTCGCGGTAAAGGACGATGCGGTCGGTATTCTCCGCCTCTGCCTGTATGAAATCTTTGCTCGTCATCGTATAAAATCACGTTTGGTTTCAATTATTTGCCCCGAATAAAGGGATTACAGTCCGAAAAAATATTTTCGACCGGCTTCGCCGGTATTAACTCCCCTTACCCCCGCCGGACTGCAAGTCCGGCGGAATAAATCGAATAAACCGAATAAATCGGATGCGGTCGCTCCGCTCCCTTTTATTCTTGGACGGGACGCACCGGGAAGCCGTAGCCGCGGTAGGTGTCGTTCAGCGGATCGACGCCGCCCGCGTAGAAGCCCAAGTAGCGACCGTAGTTCGTCGTGCTCGGGACAGCCGACCAACCGCAGCCGCCGCCGCCGACGACGTTCAACGCCCCGGACGAGCTGCCGCGGTAGCCCGAAGCAGGAGAATAAGCAGTGCCCCCAGTGATGTCGAAATTGTAACCCGCAGGAGAAACTGTACTATCCCAAGTACCCCTGATCTGAGAAGCAGAGCCTGTGTTACTACCAGTCGTAGTAAACCCGGTCCAAGCATTCGAAGGAGGCATGCAGAACCCGACGGGAGAAGGATCGTAAACAGTCTTCACGACGACATTGTCATTGGCGGAAGTGACCGTATTGTTGGCGCTCCAAAGATTATAATACCTATTGTCCATATAATAACTCGTGTTGAACAAGTGCGGATTCTGGATATAACTATTAATAGAAGTGCCCAGATTGGAGGTTCCAAAAGCATAACCGGGGCTGTTGAAGTACGATTTGTCGACACCGTTCGAGCCGCTGACAAGACCCGGCAACATAGGATCCTTGCGCCCCCACTGAAAGTAAGGATTGTTACCGCTGATAATGGACGAAGGACCTGCCGTCTGGCTGATCGTAACGATCTGCTGCGCACCTTTTGAGGTCTGCGTAAAGCGCACCTGTACCGAACGGGCCGGATAGCTATAAGAACTCGGGTCGCACCAACCGATATTATATGGCAGGAAGTTGTACGTCACGCCCTGGTAGTTGGTGGTTGTCTGAAGGCCGGTGCCCAGTTTGTAGTCCGTCACCCAGATATGCCAGCTCCATGCGATCCGATTCGAAGCGTCGCGCACGGCAACGACGGCGTTGCCCTGGCAGATCGTAGCCTGAGGAACCTCGAATTCGAGGTTCTTACCGTTAGACGAAAGGCGCACGTTCGTGACAAGTCCGTCGGCGTCCTGCCAGACAAGGCAGCAATCTTTGGGCGGGTAGTTCGTGTAGATAAAGCCCTGAGTGATAGGGGCGCCCGTATGGTCGAGGAACTGAGACAAGACGTTCGTACCGCTCGCGGCCGCCGAGGTATAAGCCGCAGGATTGGGGCCTCCGTTCTTGTAAGCATTGCCGTAGATCAGCGGCAGGAGGTACGTGCCCGGAGCGTTGACCACGTAGCAGTTGGCCGTGTTCTCAACGCTCTTGGCGCCCGTGCTGTTCGCAAGGTAGTATTCCGTTACGGCAGGTTGCGCTTTCAAGGCGTCGTTATGGACGTTGACATACTGTTGGATTTGTCCATCCACCGTTACGGAAAAGTTCTGGGCCGTTTTACCCCCGGAGCCCTGTGCGGGAAAACCATGAAGCCATGCGGGAGCAGTGGTACTCCAAGTAGTTCCTCCGTCAACAGAAAACTCCGTAATCCACGGTTCGGGCTGATCCGAGCCGGAAGCGTTCGAATAACTGGTCACCGAAATCGACGCTGTGCCTCCCGTGTAAGGCAGGTTGCTGCTGGTGGGCGTAACCCGGAAAGTATAGTTCCCGACGGGGATATACTTCGTAATATTGCCTGCGACGAAGCGCAGATAAACTTCTTGCGAGGGCAGCGTGGAAGAAGAGGTATAACTGAGTTCCAAGGGGTAAAAAAAAGAGAAATTCGAAATGTCGAACGAGTTGCCGGAAGAACTTGCCGGGGTACCGGGGCCTACCTGCAACTGAATCTGCGATGTCGGAATCAGCGTTTGTTTATCGGCTCCAACAAGTGCCACGGTCCGGGTATCCAGATCGAACGACCCGTTTGCGGAGGAAGCCAGCTTGAATTTTAACAACGGAATAGGCGTTGATATGTCATTGAACACCAAAGCCTTTTCTTCCGAAATCAGAAGCCCGTACTGTCCGTTACTGGTGACGGAACAGCCGTCGTATCCTGAACCGTCGACCGTATACTCAATGTTGCTGCCGGGGTTCTGCCACGCCTCAGCATATGTTGTGTATCCGTCGCTTTTTACGCTACGGATCCGGAAGGTGTAGTGCGTATTGCATTCGATATCCAGAAACTCGTTCTCGGCGGAATAATCCAGAGACGTCGTGCGTGTCTGACGCGAGAAATCGAGCCGGTAGTACTCGGTCTGACCACTGATATTGTCCTCGGCAGACAGCATCAGAGCCGTACGACCTTTCGAGAAGCGATTTTTGGAAACGATCTGATTGCCGGAGGCCACGGTCGCATTGGGATAGGAAGCGCTGTAAAGCGGAACATTCAGATTGCCAAAAACACCGTTCGATGTGTTCCATCCGCTGTAGTACACCGTGGGATCGGGAATCTCATAGCACTTTGTCGCCGGATTATACGTGGTCTCGACACTGGTTTGGTACGGAGAACCTGAGATTTTCCATTTCAGGGTTTTATCGGCCCAGCGTTCGCCCGGCGATAAAAGAGCGGGCTCGACCTCTACGGTGATCTTTGCCAGTGCCCGAACCATCAAGCAGACGTTCTGCCCGGCATCCGTCCATCCGGTTTTGCCGAACATGGGCTGTCCCGTCGCAGGCTGCTTACCATCCAGACCAACCGGATTCGCAATAACAAGTCGTGACGAAAGGCCGCTCTCCGGGGAACCGACGGAAAACCCGTTCAGATTGGACGTCAGGCCCGCAGGCGCGTTCGCCACCACATAGATCATGTCTCCCGGGGCCGGCTGGAAAGAATCCAAGACGATGCTCGGAGAGGTCGTTCCGTTGGCCGTAGGGGCGACGGATGCCTCGGTTTGCTTGTGAACCAACGCACCGCTGCGAAAAACCAGCATCCAATAGTTGAACAGACGGCATTCGTTCTCGTCTTCGGTGCTGTAAACCGAAACCGTGGCCTGCCCCGGAACCGAAAGCTGCAATATGTCACGCTTCACTGCGGCAGGGGTCTGGGTGTCGTCTTTCATGCACCCGGGCAGGAGCGTTCCGCAAAGCAAAACCGAGAAGATGTGTCGAACGATATTTTTCATCGAAGTCGTATATTTGGATTTATTTCAATTACTCTTTTATGGGACGCACCGAATAGCCATAACCGCGCCTGTCGCCCGATCTCGGGCTGGCAGTCGATGTCCCGAACTTCATTTCCCGGCCCTGCGAGTAGCCATTCGGGATTGCGGACCAATAATATCCCCCGGCATAGCCGTACATAATACTACCGTTAGTGGCTTCGCGACGGCTCATGGAGGGATAGAAGACGGTGCCGCCGAGTTTGCCCGGCCGACAGTAAAAATAGAAGCCTTTGTCCCAGGGAAGAATCGCATTGACATTGTAGTCGTTACCCACATTCATACCGGTTGTCGTAAAGCCTGTCCATGCACCCGAAGGAGGCACGCAATACCCCACCGGCGAGGGATCGTAGACCGTTTTGACCACGGGGTCGTTGTTGACGTCGTTGCGTGTATTGTTCATGCTCCAGAGATTCGATTTATCGTTGTAAGAGTTTGCATCAGCGAAACAGTACGGTTGTTTGATGTAATCGGCAGGCGACAGACTGCTCAGCCCTGTTTCCTGAAAGGAATACGATGGTTTATCGGTATCGGTATAACAGGCTTTATCGAGCATCGGCACAGTCAAGGAACTGCCATAGAGTCCCGGCAGCATCGGATCCTTGCGACCCCACTGGAAATAGGGGTTGCTGACACTAGTCGTAACCGTCCCGCCCGTCTGATTGATGGTAATGGTCTCGCTGAACCCGGAATCGGCCTGCGTTATGCGCACCAGGATGCTGCGAGCGGAATAGGTGGCGGTTTCCGCGTCGCACCAGCCGATGTTGTACGGGAGGAACGTATACGCTATGCCCTCGAAGTTGGTAATCGCTGTCAGGTTGGTGTCCAACTTGTAGTCGGTAACCCAGATATGCCAGCTCCACATGATCGTTCCGGCGGCGTCGCGAACGGCGACGATGGCGTTGCCCTGACGGATCGACGACTGCAGAACCTCGAAGGTGAGATATTGCCCGTCGGCGGATAATTGCACGCTGGAGACAAGCCCCGGGGAATCCTGCCAGACCAGACAGCAATCGACAGGCGTACAACCCGTATGGTCAGGGATATACGGCACCAAGATAGGTGCGCCGCGATGATTGACGAGCGGGTTGAGCAAGGAGCCGGAGCCGCTTGTACTGCTATAGGCCGAAGCATTGGTCACCCCGCCCTTGATGGCATTGCCATAGACCAAAGGCAGGCGGTAGGTGCCCGGAGCATTGACCAGATAGCAGTTCGCCGTATTTTGAGTGGCCGCCCCTCCTTTGGTCGACAAATCATAGTCGGAAACACGCGTCGCAGCTCGCAGGGCTGCCGTATGCGTACTACTGGAAGTATTCGGAGCAGCTCCGACTGTCACGACAGGGACATCGCTCCCGGGGCCGCTCGCAGGCAATCCGCTTAACCCGTCAGGAGCGGTCGAAGTCCATGTGGTACCGCCATCGACGGAAAACTCAGCGGTCCACGGAACTTCAATCATGGGAGGGGTCACTGGATTCGCCGAGTAATCTTTATAAAAACTCGTTATTGCGATCGGAAAGTTGCCTCCTTCGAGTCCGAATGAGACAGGATTCTGAGAACCGATTCCAAAGTCGTAATTCCGTTCCGGGTATACGGTGACGGTAGGAGACAAAATATTCCCCGCACAAGCATGCATCCAATTTCTATGGGCATCGTAAGGGCAAAAAACGGAGATGTAAATCGAGTCTTTTCCGTTTATTTTGTTGAATCCGGCAGGGCCCATCTGTGGATTCGGCAAGTCGGGGTTCGGGAAGTAGAATCCCGTGTTGTCCGTGAATGCGGCGGATAGGAAATCCGCGTTGCAATGCACGGGAATTCGGTTGAGCTGTCCCGGTTTGAGGAAAATAGGGCTTTCCGGAAAGGAGAGTTCCGTACCCAGTATATCGCCCGAAACCTCGGCCTTATCCCAGTCCAGCACGCTGAGGTGCGTCTGCACCTTGTCGAGTCCCGTGATCTGCACGTCGACCGTGTAGATGTGGTTGCGCTTGATCCGGTAAGACCAGTCGCCCGTATCGGCATCCTGCGTGCGGATCGGAATTATCTGGGTGAAAATTTTCTGCGCACCGGTCTGCTGATCATTTACGGCCATCTGAACTTTCAATTTCGTGACATTGACATCCAAATCATAATCGCTCTCCCGCTCCAGGTAATTTTCATAGACATAGATGGGATAGCATTTCAGCGAAGTACCGTCTTCCATCACGACATTTTCCGTAAAAACCGATGAAGGTACGAAATCGCCACTCCAGGTCATGTAATTCAGGCCCACGGGATCTTTCATTTCATCCGGATCGGAAGTCGCTGGCTGCGAGTCGGTCTGGAAAATGGCGAACGGCCTGATCCTGTCGGGAACATGCTGCGCCTGCACCCAGATATTCCCGATTCCCAAACCGGATTTCAACGACCGTACCGCCAGCCGGATTTTGGCTACGCCGCGCAGGAGGTGTACCGTAGCGGCATAATTACCCGAAGCTCCCGTAATGAGGCCGCGTCCCGACATATAAAAAGGCGGCTGGGGCAACAGCGTCAGGTGCGGCGGAGTTGCATTATTTGCAAAAACAGACAAAGTATCGCCGGCAACGAGCCCCTCGCGGGCAACTTCGAAGGAAACCGGATTGCTCACAAGATGATTGTTTGCATCCTGTATCCACGTTAAATCCCCGTACGATACAGAACTCTGTCCGCCCCAAATCTGCATGATGCTGTTTTCCCGGGTCGTTCCCGGTTCCGTAGCATAGGTAGACGGCACTTCGGGAGCGGCGACGCTGAGTGTCGTCATTACGCGGGCCCTGCCTTCCGTCCCGGTGCTGTCGGTCGTATCCTTGATACACCCGGTAAACAACAAGGCCGTGAACCATATGGGCAACATACCGTTAGACAAGTATCGTTTCATAAAATAGCTTTTTATCGTTTTTATTCTTTAACACACCGCACCATACAAGTTACTCCGAGCGAAGAGGGTGTTGCAGACGTGCTGACGACAGACGTGGAACCGAGGACTTTCCAGATGGAATTCTGCGGAATGCCGGCTCCTGCAGAAGGGGAAGTCATCCATTGGAGGGATTCCTCTCCATAAGGAGTCCATGAACCCGCCGGCGGATTGGAACAACAACCGGCTGTCGAGAAGTCTCCCCAAGCCGTATGGCGGTAGAGAGGTTCGTTTATAAATCCGTTGCCCGAATTCGGGTGAAAGGTAAAATTGGCCGTTGCACCCGTAACGTCGAAAACCGTCTTGGGCATCACTTTCCAGCCTTCCGGACAAGGGTCGTAGATCGTCTTGCGTCCGTTTTCCCCGTACCATAGCGATGTTGCATCCACCGTCTTCGAAATGCCTTTTTCGGTATAATGCAGCCCCCGATCGTAGAAAATGACGTCGGGCGATCGGAATTCGTCGACGAAACGGTCGCCTCCGGGGGCACAATACATCGGAACACCCGAATAGCTGCCGTTTAAATTAGATACGCCGAACGGATCCTTGCGTCCCCATTGGTACGACAACCCGTTCCCGAATTGAGGATACATCAGATGATTGGAGCGGGCCGATTCCCCCAAATAGCGATCCATCATCACGACCCCCGGGGCCGCCGCCGAAGTCCGCTGATTTTTCGGATGGTTCGGATTGTAACTCGTCACCCAGATATGAAAACTCCACACGATATCGGCGCCTACTCTGAGTGCGACCGTCGCATTGTCTTCATAGGGATAATCTTGATCAATGGGCCAGTTATCTTTGGCCTGCACCTCGATATAAGCATCCTCGCCCGTACCCACCAGCGTAGGCGTGGCGCAATCGATCCAGCCGCCGTGCCACACGACCGTAACGCTCAACGGTTCGGTTGGGGAAAGCGGCCCGCCCAATTCGGGTCGCATCCGGTAGATGTCGAAAACTTCCCTCACCGGGATGTGCACCTTACCGCCCGGTTGTACGATATAGCAGTTGGTGATATGCAGATCGCCGGTAAGTGCCGGCTGGATAGGCTCCACCTCCCAAGGACAGACTTGCAATTCGGTCTCGATATCCTCACTGTCGGGAGCGAGCGACCAAAACAACCGGTAGACCGTATTTCGGGAGAGCTTGCTGAGCGTTTGAATAATAGACCCTCCTCCGGGGGGAGATATTTCTCCGATACCGAACGGGAAATAGTTCTGTTTTTTTCCGTTCCAGTCGAAACCCCAAAGCACAGGACGTAACATTCCCCCCATTGTGCCTGAATAATCGGTTTCGGGAGCGTAGAACGAGTAACACAACTTGTAATCCGAACGATCCGTAACACCGGTCGCCACAGGGATGGTCTGTGCATCGGCAATAAATTCAAGCTGACTGCAGAACCCACTATTATATGGAGCAATATGATCGGGAGCCAGGAATCCGGCACCATATGCCGGGGATTCATACGGATACGGATAATATCCGCCACCACCGGTCGGACGGTTTAATATATTCCCCGGGTATTGCAAAACTCCCAGCCGGGTGGAAGCGGGAAGAAGTTTTCCAACCACGCCGACTCCGGCTTTCTTGCGTATATAAATATCGATACGGGCCACACAACGAGACAAAGAGACGGAAACTCCTATGGGGCTGCCCTCCGTATTTGCATAGGTGACGTTCACTCCGGTCGCTTCGCCGTACATCGGCAGCGTGTAACCCGTCGAAGCTGCCGTGACATTCGTACCTAAATTTCCATAGTAAAGCGCATCGGAACTTCCCGTTTCTATCGGAAGATAATCCGAAAGGTCGTACATCACCTGCTGCACGCCGTTGACCGTATTGGCCGCGGCGAGATACCCCGTAGCAGCCGCAGGTTCGTTGGCAACGGCGATAACCCGCTTGTTCGAGCCGGCAGACACCCGGACTTTCACCGGAAGCGTCGTTGTGGATATCATATTGTCGAAACTCCCGTCCGAATTGAAGACGAAGACGCGGAGTTTCTCGATCTTCGACTCGCAGGCGTTCAGATCGTTACTTGACGCGTAGGTCGACGGATCTATCGTGATGTATAAATCGCCCGATACAGGCTGCGTCGAGAACTCTTCGGGGGATGAGCACCCCGCAAGCAACCACAGGGCGGCAAGCAGCGGCGCGCAGAAAGTGTATGATATGCTGTTTTTCATCTTCATCGCTATAAATCCGTATTTTGGAACCAGACCGTCCAGCCGTTGATCGTAAGCGATATGGCGATATAGCCATCGTTGCCGTATTTGCCGCCGAATATCAGGCTGTAATTGCTTTGCCGGTCGAGGAACTCCTGCATCGGCATGGCCGAGGAGACCGTTTCGCTCTTCATCAGGCGCAGGTAATACATCAGGTCGATGTCCAGCATCCGCTTGCCCTCCGCCACGTTGCGCAGTACCAGACGCGAGGGAACGTTCTCCAAAAGACGCATCGTGCGCACCTCGCCGACATAATCCGTTGCGTTTAGGGCCGCCTCATGGTGAGCTTGGTAATCGGTCTGTCCGGTGCCCAGCGGACGGTTGCCGCAATCGTAATCCCCGTCGTCGCAGGTGATGCAGAGTTCGAAATCATCGGGATCGACTCCCGTTCCCGCATGCGGCGTAGCTGCCGTCGTTGTCGTCCCAGGATCCTCCGGAACCAGGTTGCGGGCGACTACGCGGAAATCGTTGGTGTTTTTGATGAGGTTGACCGGAGCCGTCTGCCACCCGCTGCCCGAAAAGGCGACATCGACCGCCTCTCCGAACCAAAGGTGTCCCATAGGCCCGGAGTACGTTCCGGGGACAGGGCCGGATTTGAGCGCCACCTCCAAGTCGTAGAGCGTGGAAAGTCCTCGGCGCATCGGGAGTATTTCATAGTCGTCGCAAAGACCCGCGAGCGCCATCACCTTGTATTTCCCCGCGCCTAATTCCGGGTAAAGCTGCATGCGGTAATCGGGAGTCTGCAACTCCGCACCTTCGGCATGCTTGCGCAGCAGAAAAAGGCCGTCGGCATCGAATACGAAGACATCGACCGACGGAACCTGCGTCGAAAAGGCGTCGGCGTACTCCATGTTGTAGTCGTAGCGGATACGCAGGCCGAGGCCGCACGGGCCGTCGTCGTCGCCGAAAGGGTTGCACGAAGCCATCAGAAGCATCGTGCAGCCCGCAAGCAATCCTGTTGATAAAGTATTCAGTTTCATATCATCTTATCGTTATGTTTCCGTCGTGGCCCGTTATGAGGGCGGGCCGCCCCGTTGTTTATCGGATGGAACCCCGGGAGGTTTCTCGTCGTAATCGTATTTGGTGGACGGATCGTTTCCGTCAGTATGGCTCTTTGCGGAAGTTTCCCCTCCGCAAGGATTCCTCGCAACTGCGAAGCCGCAGGTCGCAGGGCTGGCTGCTTTATAACTTTCCGACTGATGTCGGCATGGTTCGGAACTTTCGCCGGTGTTCCGGCCCGGATTTTTGAAAAACAGGGACGGGCGAACCCGCCCCTGTCGTCATTACATATAGGATTCGGAAGAAACCGAAGAAAGATTAAAGCTCGACATTTTGGTTCCAGGTCGTCCACGGGTTCACCGTGATTGAAACCGAGATGAAGGCGCTCTGCTCGTCGCTCGGATCGGTCGGGGCGGGATTCTCAGGATCGGTGATGTCTGGATCGGTCGGATCGGGAGTATAGGGAAGACCGGGCTTGGAGATCTTCGTGACGGTGATCGTGTAGCTGTTGTTGCGGACAATACCCCAACGGCCCAGCGTAAATCCGGGAAGATCCTCATCGTGATTGATGTCCACGGAATAGAAGCATACCGACTTCTGGAAGTACTCGATCATGTGGGTAGTAGCTTTGGCAGCTTTGTAACCGCCGTTGGCAATTGCATCGAGGTCAGCAATGGCAACCACCGAGCCCTTGGCCTCATCCGTCCAACCAATTGTACGAGACGTGCCGAGCACAGCGTCGAGGAACGCCTCATACCCCGCCATCAGACTGGTATTTTGGGGCGATGCAGCTTTAGCAGCCGTATAATCGGCATCCAACTGGGCCAGCGTCTTGATCACACCGTTTACGCGGAACCAGCTGTCACCGGGAGTAATGGCCGGAGTGACCGTAGGAGTATAACGCAGTGCGATGAGTGCTTTGGTCGTATTGCCGTAGGTCTGGGTCGCGGCTTCCATGGTGTTCTCAAGAGCGTAGAAAGAACGGGGATCTCCGGTTACAGCCGGTAAGTGCCAGTCGGTAATAAGGGGGCTACCAATAGTGTTTATCGTGAGCGAGCTATTTTCCACCCAGTCGAGATCGGCCATCGTCGAACCTACGAAGTTGGGGTCCTCGCGGTACTTGCCCTGACCGGTATAACCGGCAGCCAATTCGGCGTAAGGATAGTACTGCTTGTTCGTGGCGCTAAGAGCCCATGCAATGGCTCCGTTCATGATCGTACCGTTCTCGATAACCACAGGCGTAGCGGTCGTACCGATAGACAGCGTAACCTTGGCCATGGCGCGGTCGACATTTACCTCAGCGGGAGAACCCTCGGCAGCAGTCTTGGCTGCAGTTATGTCTCCAGCACTCTCCGATACGGCGATCGAAGGCGTTACGGCCTTCAGACCGAGGTCGCCGTTGGCAACACCTGCGCTGGTCATCATGAAACCGGTACCACCGGACGATGCATCCGTCATGAGGTCGACGCTCTCGGTGATTGCCTGGTTCATAGCGGTGTAGGTTGTTGCAGTGGTAATCTGGGTCGCCAAAGTAGACGTGGGGTTGATGACCACGAAAATCTTGGCGAGTTCATCCGAAACCTGGAAAGCATCGCCATGAACAGCAGTCGTTCCGTTCGAGCCGATCGTACCCTGCTCCGCCGCATTAAGGTCATACACACCGACCTTGTTGTTCGAGGCGTCGAAACCGACGACAAGAACTTTCTTGATTAGCCTCTCGTCAGCGGTACCGTGATCCGAACCCGGAGTACCGGCATACGTACCGGCAACCTTCGGGAGTTTGATGGATACCGAAAGATAGGCTTTTCGCCCCTTCATGTCGGGATTGTCGGGCGTCGTGGTGCCCGCTTCCTCCTTGCTGCAGCTTGCCAGAGCGGCGACTGCTAGCATCGAAATCAAAATACTTTTAAATTTCATGTTGTTGATTTGTTAGTGAATAAAAAAGGTTAAAAAATGTTTGATAAAATGTATTAATGGGTTTTACAGGATTGCTCCGATGTGTCCGTTCCATATCCGCATTGCTCCGGGAATGCCCTCTCCCCTACTGGGCCATGCGGTCTAGGTAACGTTGCATCTTCTGTTTGTCGGCTTCGGCCTTGGCCAGTTCCAACAGGTTGAGCCGCGCCTCGGCGCTTCCGGCGTCGGCGGCCTGTTCCAACCAGATCTTAGCCTGCTCCAGATTGCCTTCTTTTAGGCAGAGCGCTCCGAAGTTGTTGGCCGTACGGGGGTCTGTTTTCACTTTCTCCAGCAGGCGTCGCGCCGAGGCGTTGTCGCCCCGCTCGATCAGTGCCGCGGCCGCATTGATCCGGGCCGTGGGATCGTCGGGATAGCGCCGCAGGATACGGTCGGTGAGCATGTCGTAGAATACTCCGGGGCCGCCCGCCCGGGCCGCGAGGTACAACTCGCGGTGGCTCAGCTTGTCGGGATCGCGCTGCATCAGGTCGCGGGCTTCGGCTTCGTTGTAGTCGCGGATGGTGTAGTTCACCTGATAGTCCGTGCGTCGCAGCGAGGGGAACATCCGCAGCAGGAGTTTGAACCACGAAGCCGTGCGTTTGAGTTTCTCCTCCTTGATGTCGGGAGCTACAGAAGAGTCGATAATACCCAGAATCTGCTCCTTGTCGGCGAGCGAACTCTCCTCGACCAGCGTCCGGAGCCCCGCCCAGTCCTCGGCCGTGTTGCTGGCCCGGATCAAAGCCCCGCTGACGCCGAAATTGTCGGAGATATACTGTTTGAGGGCTTCGGCGCGCTCGCGCGAAAGCCGGTCGTTGGACTCGTAAGCACCCTCGGGCGAAGCGTATCCGTCGATATAGAGCGCCGTGATGGTCACGTCCTTGTCGCCCCGCACGCCCTCGATCGTGACGCGGATCTTCTCCAGCTCTTCGGGATTCTTGCGGAAGTCAGGCAGGATGGCCGATTTCCCGGCCGGAAAGTCGAGGTACGCCTGTCCCTGTACGTGGCGGCTCTTCTGCTCGGCGGCCGGCTCGAAGAAGTTCAGGGCGACCTGCGGCTGATAAGGATCGTAGGCCTCGAAGTCGATGCCGCCCCGGATGTCGGTGGTGAAAAGCTGGCGGCTCTCATTGCAGGAGGTAAGTATCTGCTGAAGTTTGAGCGACGCATGATCCATCCAGACCTCGTAGGGCACGTCCATGACGTATTCGACCAGTTCGTCGGTCTCTTTATTCACGTTGACGGTCTGGTAGGGCTGCCGCTCGTTCCAGTAGGCACCCGTCAGCCGCCGGCTGCGCCGCGCCATCTGCTGTTTGTTACGGCCGTTGACCTGCACGTGCGGGAAGAGCTGCACGTTCTCCTTGCCGGGGGTGCTCAGTTCGGGGATGATCGTCCAACTTTGGCATTTGTTTATCGCCAGGCCCCGGATGCGGATGTCCAGCTCCATGTGCAGCGAATCGCCCCGCTCCTCCAGAACCCTGCGTTCGACGGTGATGTCGCCGCGGAACTGGCCGCGGGCCGTGGCGACGGCAAAAAGAAGTATCGGAATAAGGTAAAGTTTCTTCATATCGGTTTTTTATTTCTTTTTCTTGGAATTGAAAAGGTAGACGAACGTCACGCCGATCTTCGTGGGCCCCCAATAGTGGCTCTCGCCGCTGCTTTGGGGCGTACCGCACTTGAAGCACTGGAATTTGTCGTATTTCGTGTAGATATACCCGAACCCGAACGTGGCCTCGAGGTTCCAGTGCGGCCCCAGATACCACTGCCAGCCGTAACTGATGCCCGCGCCGGCCATCCACCCCTCGTAACGGTAGTCTTTGAGCGACGAAAAGACCCCCAGCGGCAGATCCAGGTTGCCGACGTTGTACTGGCCGCCCAAGAGGTGGAATCCCCAGAATCCGCGGTTGAAACGCTCGCAGCTCCAGAGGCGGAACTCGGGCGAGAAAGTCCAGTGTTTGAGTTTGGCGTTGTCGGCGAATGTCCACGGATTGTACGTGCCGACAAGATCGATCGTGGTCTTGCGTCCCGTGCCGATTTCGAGGGCCAGGTTCGGCGTGGTCGTACCCCAGTAGAGCAGGTTCGTCTTCACAGCGACCTTCTGGGCGAAAGCTCCAGACGTCGCGAGAATTCCTGCCAGAAAAATCAGGGTCAGTACTTTTTTCATATCTTCTTTATTTGATGTTTTTCGTGTTCGTTTTTCGGCTTAATCATGTCCGACAACAATATCCCGGACAACTGTTTTATCATTTGTGCCTTTAAGGCATCTTCCATGCGAACCAATTTCCGGAACTGCGGCCTCAGGCAGAGCGTTTTGCCGGCGTTGCTGCAAATTACCTCCCCGAAACTTACCCCGTAGTGCAGGTCGTTGATCAATTCGTAGAGGGAGATATCGTTTATCGGCCGGCTGAGTAGCCAAAGACGCCGGGAGGACAATTTCACGTAGTTCAGCACGAGCAGCCGCTGGAGCATTGGCGTCACCAAAGTCCGGGGTACGGCACATTCCTTTTTCAGTACAGCCGTAGACAACCCGCTGTCCCCGCAAGAGTCCAACCGGGACAGCAACTGAACAGCACAAATCACCTTAGCTGAAAACATTCAACACCAGCATGAGCGATCTGTTTCAAATATTTTGCGGGGAGGGGAAAATCATGTCCTCCGAACAACCGAAAATTCTTACCGGCAAGGACAGACCGCACGAATATCGCTTTCATACCGCGGATTCCGGAGGCCAATTTTAAAGTAACATTCTGTAAATTATTCGCCATAATTATCATATTTTCCACATACTGACAATTCGTTATCAATATGTTATATACCCATTTGTCTTATCGGACGGCCCGTATTTTTTACTCTGTTTGCAGTTCCGTCACTTTGTAAGTGACAGAGTACATTTTCGGCTTTTGTATTTTATTGATATACAAACACATTAGAAGATGGTGTTTTTATTTGCAGCGCAAGGGAAGCAAATTCTTTAAACAACCCGCAAGATCGCACGATGTTCTGTTCGGACATTGTGCTCCAGACACCGCCTGGACGTGGATTGGGGCCTGTATCCGGTGATCGGAATTTGTTTACAAAAATTCCCCGCAGCTGCAAACCGTCGATTAATCAAGGATTTGTGTCGTATTAATGGAGAACGAACCGGAAAATGATTTAATAACATTGCAAAAGGGAGCGAAAGACGCTCCCCTGATCGATGCGGCTTTTTTCGAAAAGGGCCGCACGTATGATTATCTGCTCTCCGTGCCTGAAATCATTTATCTCACGCAGGGGGCGGGAATACTTGATTTGGAAGACGATACGAGTCTCGAACTTAAAACAGGTTTTCTCTATATCTTTGCCGCCGGAAGAATCGTCCTGCACGTAAAAGAGGAGCTGCATCTGATTTTGTGCCGGGTTACCGAAGAACCGGCTATTCCTTTCAACGACGATTTCGCGGATTTCGAAGACCTCCCCGCCGCCTCCGGACTGTTGTTTGCTTCGATGGAGGCCAATTTATTGCTCCAGCATTTCTACGAAGGGATATTCCTGTATTTAAACAACGGGATCACCGAAGAAAAACTGCTCAAAGCGAAGATAACGGAACTGTTCCTCATCATCAGGCATTCACAGAATAAGTGCGACTATGCGCGCTTCTTCTCGCCGCTTCTGAGCCGGGAATACCTCTTCAAGATGTTCGTATGCCGGCATGCGGCATCCATATCGACCGTTGCCAAACTTGCACGGCTCACCAACATGAGCCCCCGTATGCTGAACAACCGGTTTCGGGAGTATATGAATATATCCCCAAAAGAGTTCATGCACCGACAACGCATCAAATGTATCCGGGAGCGATTGCTCGACAGCAGCGTTCCGATCAAGAGTATTGCTTACGATTATGGAATATCCATACAATATCTGAGCTACCTGTGCAGAAAGGAATTTGGTATGACGCCAACTGAAATGAGGAACGGATCGGCTTCATCGGAACAGAAAATGACCTGTTTTTCCGAAAATCATAACTGATTTCCGAAAATCGTAAAATTAAAAAAGAAAAAATGGCTTACTTTTGTCGCAGAAATTCGAAGGCGGGTTTTCATTTCTGTCACTTACAAAGTGACGGTTTTTTTAAACCGTACAAATCGCTCATCATTACAAAGATAGTATTTTTTTCGATTTGCACAAGTCTTTATGCCACACATTTTATCAGGCTGGCGATTTGTTCGCTGACCTGATCCAGGACGGATTCTTCGAACGATGCGAGATAGCGGATCGTGGTTTTAATATTGTTGTGTCCCAGGCCTTCGCTGATCTTCGACATCTCGACATTGTTCCACTTGGCCAGCGTGGCCCAAGTATGGCGTGACACGTGTGTGGTGAGCGGAACCGAAAGGGAAAGCATCTTTCCGATCCTGTTCAGCCGTTTATTCTGAGCCCGTAATGCGCTTTCGTATTGCAGCCGTATGTCGGGTTTGGCCGGATCGAGGATCGGAAAAACATAGGGTGAATCCCCATGGGAACCGAATCTCTCTATGACGTTCCGCATATCGTCTGTGATCTTGAGCGTCAGGATTTGACCGGTTTTCTTACGCATGTACTGAATCTTGTCCTCCGAAATGTCGCCTTTCTTGAGATAGACCATGTCTACGAAGGACATGCCGCGCGCCTCGCAGCAGAAGATGAAATACATCAGCGTGCGGTAAAGGCTTTCGCCGGTTCGCTGTTTGCGCACACTCGTCTCCGCCGTCGGGAGTTTGCATTCCGATTCCACCTGAAAATCATGCAGTTTGACAACGTCGGCAATATGCAACGCACGTCTGGGGGATTCACAGATGCCCGTAAAAACTCCGTCGAAGGGGTTTTCCTTGCGCTGCGGAATCTTTCGATCCCGAATCGCCTTGTTATAGATGGCCCGCAGGTTGCGCATGTAGAACGAAATCGTGTTGAAATGGCGTCCCTTCATGCGCATATCTTCCTGAAAGTTGCGAAGCATCATCGAGTTGATCTCGATCAGGCGGATATTCCGGCCGGCATTGTAACGAATCAATCCGTTGACCACCGTGCGGTAGGCACGAGCAGTCCGGGGACGTTTCTCTTCACGCAATTTGCGTCCCAGCTCTTCCGCATAACCCAAAAGGGAGTTGTCATCGGCGTTATTGGCAAAAGCATCCGTGATGTCCTGAACCCGGTAGGACGCCTTGCTATCCAGATTTCGGATAATCCCGTGTATCCTCTTCAGGTCGTCGTTCATCCGTTCCTGCAGATCCAACAGATAAACAAGTCGCTCATCATCGTTGTCCGACAGCCGAATTCTTTGACTGCTTTCGTCCCATTCCTGCGGAAAAACCGCATAAGGCGTCCGAATGCTTTTAGGTATCCGGTCATGAATGATCCGGATAAAAAGTTTGCCCTCCTGTAACCCTGTTTTGCTCGAAGGACGAAAATGGAATTTGACACTGGTCATACCGTTTTGGATTTAAATATATTAAATTAGTAAATTTCCGATGGGCAGCAAAAGTAAATCCCATCTGTTACACGAAAATGGAATAACCAAATATCTTTTCCGCCTTGCTTATGAATCGGCCCAAACAAAATAAAGTTGCGATTATTGATTCCGAAAAAAAACAAAAAGCCACGTCTTCCGACGTGGCTTTGTAGAATATGGAGGTTATGGGGAGATTCTGCCGATGTTGCAAAGATCAAATTTTTTTCTTCCCGGACTTAACATTGTTGCTGCCGTATTTGGGTAAGGATCCGAAAACTATACGACCGGCAAAAGTATCGGCTCTCTGCTTGGAGGGTGACGAAATATATGTCCTGGAATCGTCCCCTTGTACCGCTGGGGGTATTTGCTGCACGGTGTTTCCGGCATCTTCCTGTGGCTGATCGTCTGCGCTGTCGCAGATGGGTTTGAGCGTAACCTGTATCTGCCTGTCGAGTTGTGCCATCTGGGTTTTCAGCTCCGCCAGTTCGGCTTCCTTTCGCCATACGGTGTCAATTACTTGCTGAAACTGCGGTACGTTTTGCTCCAATTCGGCACGCTTCTTTTGGAATTTCTCCAACGTCGGTTCGATACTGCCCAGGGCATTGATGGGATTCAGCACCGCCGTGCGGGGATCGCCCGCCAAACGGCCGTAATTGTAATGATAGAGGTATCCGTCCTCCTCCCCGCCAGTCCCGCGCACGTAGAAACGGTTGTCCGCCTTCTTGATGCCGTCTTTTATACTCTTATCGGTCTTAACCACCACCTCGAAGCCATAGATGGTTCCTATGGGCATCGTGCCTTCGCCCGTTCGGGCAGTTTCTGCGATATGATTCAGGTGCTTACCGATGAATTGCGGGTCGAAACTCCCTATGCCATTAAGCACCAGTGCATTTTTATAGGAGCCGTCCTCGTTGAGTTTTACGCGGCTTGTGAAATCTTCCAAGTCATTACCCACGCGGGCAATTAACCCGTCGAGCCGCTCTATTTCTTTGAGTGACTCCTCAAGGCGGTGACGAATCGACGACTTACTGCGGATGAAGTTCTGGCGTTCGCTCTCCAGCCCTGCGATTTTCTTCTCCAGACGCGCCTTTTCCAGCAAATCCGTATTGCCGGAAAGCACAGCTACGTATTCCGAGAAATTCATACCACTGCCCTCGTCCAGCCCGCCCTCGTCAATAGTACGCACGCCCACCCGATTCTGTTTTAGTTGGCGTATGAAGAGTTGTTTGTTGTGCAGCAAGTTGAATTTATAGGCGTCGAGCGACTTTTCGACGGCATAGATGATAACGTCGATCTTATTGTTGGCATGGAGTTTGGCCACTTCGTTTCCCGTGCGCCTGCCGCGCCCTTCGCGCTGCTCCAAATCGGACGGTCGCCACGGGCTGTCGAGGTGATGGATCGCCACGCACCGTCGCTGTGCATTGACCCCTGTACCGAGCATCTCCGTGGAGCCGAACAACACGCGAATACGCCCGGCGTTCATGTCGTCGATCATCTGCTTGCGGGCTTTCTCGCTGCCGGCCGCCTCCTGAATAAAACGCACCTCGGAAGCGGGAATGCCGTGATCCTCCATTAACTTGCGTTTGATCTCCGAGTAGACGTTCCACTCGTCGGGCTTGTAAGTTCCCAGATCGGAAAATACGAACTGTGTGCCTCTCCATGTGTTGTACCGGCGGTAATACTCCGCAATGAGTTCGGCACAATGACTTGCCTTGTTGTCGGGATGGTCTTCGTATTTGGAACTTATCATGCGCATATCGAGCGACATTTTGCGGGCGTAGTCCGTAGCGATAAGCATTCTGGCCATCTCCTCGCTCTCGGTGAGCGGAGGACGCCCCAGCACCGTCGCATTGCCCGTCTTGGCGAACTGCACCAGTTTGCCGATGAATTCCGCTTGATCGGGCGTAGGCGGGATGCTGTGCAGAATCTCATTCTTCTCGGGACGATCCACACCGATGTCCTCGGCAGTGCGGAAATCGGTGATCTCGGAGTAGAAGGCCGCGAGTTCCGGTACCTTGATGAAATGGCGGAAACGCTCCTTTTGGACGATCTCGTTCGTAATGGAGAACTCGTAGTCGATGCTCTTCTTGGCAAACACGGCCGCCCATGCGTCGAAAGTGCGGATGTTCTGCCGCTCCAGCTCCCGCGGACGCAGGTATTTGAAAAGCAAGTACAATTCTGTGAGCGAGTTGGAGATAGTCGTACCGGAGAGGAACGTTGCGCCCAGGTCGTGCCCCGTGCGTTCCTGGATAGTCCGCAGGGCAAAAAGCATGTTGAGCGCCCGTTGGCTGCCGTCCGGATTCCCGAGGCCCGCGACACGGTCATGCCGCGTATTGAAGGTGAGGTTCTTGAACTTATGGCTTTCGTCTACGTAAAGATGGTCGATGCCCATGCGCCGAAAATCTACGGCATCGTCTCGGCGGGTGTCGAGAATGTGCTGTATCTTCAACAGCTTGGCTTCGAGATTCGCTTTGCGTTTTTCGCACCCGGACTGCATGCGGCGCGAGACATCTTTGCCCTGTGTTGCCAATAAGCGCAGGTTCTCCTCTACGCTGTCCAGCTCATCCCGCAGGATCTCCTGCTGCACCTCCGGCGACTGGGGGATCTTGCCGAACTGCTCGTGCGTGAGGATGATGGCGTCCCAATCGTTGTTCTTGATCTGCCGGAAGAGCTGCTCGCGTTTCTTGGGCGTGAAGTCCTCACGTCCCGGATAAAGTACCTTGGCCATCGGATAGGCCGTACAGAAGGTCTTGGCAATCTCGTGGATGTTGGCCTTCAACCCTGTTATCATCGGTTTGTGTACCAATCCGAGGCGTTTTTTCTCGTAGGCGGCACAGCACATGATAAGCGTCTTGCCGCCTCCGACCTCGTGATCCACGATGCCTCCGCCCAGCAGGACGTCCATCCAGATCGCGTCCTTCTGACTGGGATAGAGGTCGTCGATGCCCAGCGCCCGGCGGTCGAGACCGGGAAAGGTCTGGTGCGAACCGTCGTACTTCGGGCGCACAAAGCAGTTGAACTTGCGGTTGTAGATGTCGGCCAACCGCTGCTTGAACTCCGGGGTCTGGTCTCCCAACCACTCTGTGAATCCGCTGCGGATTTCGTCGATCTTGGTATTGGCGAGCTGAATCTTCTCCCCGTCGCGCACCTTCACGTCCGTCCACTTGCCGTTTATGAGTTTACGTACCTTCTTGGTAATATTGGGCGTGGTGTTGTGCAATGCGTGTTTCATCAGATGCAGGCCGCTGTAATGGCGGAACTCACCCTCGACGGCATACTGCTCCCGGATTTTGATGTTGTTTGGGCTCGCGGCATTGAGGGTGTACTCGTCGATGTCGGCAGTGTAGGTAATCTTCATCTCCGTTTCGAAGAGCCACGAAGCGTAGCTGTCGTAGATGGTTGTCGGTATCCAGCGTTCACCGAAGTTGAAGTCCAGATCCTCGAAGGCAATGGCCTCGGGCGCTGCCTCACGCAGAGCCGCAAGGGTTTCCCGTGCCGCCGCATGGTCGGGATTGAGGTCGAGAAAACGCTGCACACGGTCGGCTTTCTCGACAACGTTACCCGATATGATGCGCTCGGTGATTTCGTATTTGCCGCTGTCGGGGTTGAAATAGATGCGTCCTTTGAGTTGTGCCAGCACTTCCGCTTCGCTTGCGCCGACGAGCTGTGCAATGTACTCTACGCTTACGTTAGCATAACGGTTCAAGCTGGCTGCCAGTGCCGCATGTACATCGTCGGTTTTATCGATTTCATCGGGATTAAAGGACACGGGATGATCGAAAATATCGGCTTTATGCAGGATGCCGTTTTCATAGCGCTCCAAGGCGAGTATCTCCTCGCCACCGGAGTCCATTTTGATAAAGTCGATGTTCGCAGGCGTGTTGAGTTCTCCGAATCGCTCCGTGAAGTCGTCGTAGAGACGCCCCAGCATCTCGCGCAGCGCAGGGTGCGGCTCCTGCCGATCCGCTTCGATATTGTAGAGATGGTGGTAGGTGTCGCGCAGTTCGATATAGACCGACGCCTTTACGCGTTGTTCTTCAGGCAAATCCAGCGGATGGAACATGGGGCGTGCGCCCTTTGCACCGCGCAGGTAGCCGATGTTACTGTTCTCGTCCGTGACCCACGATCCGTCACGGTAGTGTTCCAACTTCGATCCCAGGAACGGACGGGGCCGGAGTTGTTCTTTATCCGGTTCCGGGTGCGCTGTCCGAGGTTGATCGGGAGTAGCATTGCCCATGCGGCTTGTCCTGTCCGTTGCCCGAGGGACAGATCGGGCAGCATGCGGGACGTTTTCGGCGGCGGTCGTTTCTGCTGCCGGAGCAGTTTCCCGATGTGATGCCGGAGTTCCCGTTGTGCTGTCTGTCGGCTCTGCAGGTCGCTCCTGCCGTGAGGCTGTCGTATTGTTTCCGTCTCCTGCCTGCGGGAGCTGCTCCGGCTTCTGCTCTCTTTCGATTCGTTCCTGACGGGCGATCATCAGTTCCTCACGCCATTCGATAACCCGCTCCTCTTCAGGGTTCGGCTTTGCATTGGCTTTTTTTACCTTGCGACGGCGGGGACGGTTTACCTGGCTGCGCTCCTCGGGCGAGAACCCAAACAGATCGTAAAGGGTCAGCAACGGTTCATGCTGCCCATCCGGTTCCGGATCTGCGGCATGTTTCGCCGTTTGTGCCGGTGCATCGAAAAGCGTGGCGGCGAATCCCTCTTGCAATGGCTGCGGCACTTGGGCCGCCGCAACCTGCGGCGCAGGAGAAGATTTAGGTCGCCGAGGACGGAACCTCTCCGTTATTTTTGATGCAGAAGCGGAATCCGGCTGCATGGTGACCTGCGGCGATTTAGATCCACGCAGCGGCCCGTCCGTCGCTTCCTGAACCTTTGTTTCGAACGGGTCGGGCTGTACTGCTTCGGCGGTCTCCGCAATCTTATAATCTTCCTCTTGTGGCGGATGCTGTTCCCCAAAAGCGCGTTCACGTTCGTCTGCCCATGCTGTGAAGTCGGCCAGCTCCCCTTCCGAAGGCTGCCACTCCTGCTGCGGCATATGTGGCAGATCATCTTTCGCAGGTATGGGTGTATGCTGCGATTGCGGGACAGGTTTCACGGCCTGTTCGGTTACGACATCCTCGATGCGGTTCAGCTCGCCCGTTTCAGGGTCGAGCCGGTAGCCGTCGGATGCGGCATGGGTAACGGCTTGGCGTCGGGCCATCCACTCGTTGAATTCCCGCCACTCCTTCTCTGTGGCATGTCCGAACAAGTCGGGAGTCTCTTCGATGGGCGGTACGGAGCGAGCTACCGTGCGGTGTTGCGATTTCTGTCTCAATTCAGAGATCACCTCGCCCAACAGTTCCCCGACCGGGCGCGGCCCGTTTATGCCCGCTGCGCGGCGTTCGGTGTCGGGAAAGAGGTTTGTGAAATTTGAAGAGGCGGATACGGGTTCCGGGCGCAATGCCTCGCCTATCGGAATTTCTGCATGGATTTGTGCGACAGATTGCGGCTGTACTGGTTGCTCCAATTGCTGTTCGGAAGCCTGTGCTGGCATCTGTTGCCGAAATTTGGATGCAGCAATGGCCGGTGCTTGTTCGTTGTAAAGACGGAGGTTGAAATGCCTGCCGAAATCCTCTTCGAGCATATCATCCAGAACTTCGGCGACACCCGCCACGCCACCCGCATGGTTGAAGACCATTGCAGGCTGTCCGTATGGGTTTGTATCCACCTTGGCTGAGGTCTGCACTACCCGGTCGAGCGTCTGGAAGATGTTATTTACAGTAATGCCGTTGGAGAGTTTCCGCGTCTCGATAAAGTCCCGCTGTCGCTCGGAGAGAGGCCTTGGCGAGGAGTTCTTTTGCAGGATGATGAGATCGCTACCCACCTCCGTTCCGGCGTGGTCGGTAAAAAGGTTGTTCGGGAGCCGCACGGCCGATACGAGGTCACACCGCTGCATGAGCCACTCCCGGATGGGTTTGTTTCGTTCCGCGTCGGCCACGCCCTGCGAGGTGATGAAGGCGACAAGACCTCCTTCCCGCACGGTATCGACCGACTTCATGAAGAAATAGTTGTGCAGCGTCCTTACTCCCTGCCGCCGCACCGGATCGCGCGAGGTAGAAAATGCAGGATCGAAGAGCATGACATCTCCGAAAGGGATATTGCTCACGGCAAGGTCGAAATAACCTTCGTAAGAAGGGTCGATACGCTCATAACCCTCGTCATGCACTTCGGCGTCGGGATGCAAATGCCGCAGGATAAGGCTTGTAGCAGGGTCTTTCTCGAAGCAGATGATCTCTGCCTCTTCGGCATGGTGACGGATGCCATCGACAAAGATACCCGTCCCGGCACTGGGTTCCACTACCCGGTGCAGAAACACATCGCTTTTATAGATGCTGCGAAGAATGGTATCCATCACGGCCCCCGGTGTGTAAAAGGCTGTCAGAACCGAGGATTTGATACCGTCTTCGTAGCGTTTGCAGGTTCTTTCATCCGGCGTGTTCTCCTTCAACAGCGTGTGCAGCTGCTCGATCAGCGGCGTAAGAGCCGTCGGCTTCTTGTGCGGCAGGGGCTCCAAGATTTCTTTGATAGCCCCGAAGCCGCTGTAAGAGCGCAGGGTCTCCTGTTCTTCGGATGTAGGCATCCGTTGTTCCCTCTCCAGCGCAAAGGCCGTTCGCAGCGCGTCGATGTTCCGGCGCAGATGCTCTGTCTTATTGTAAGCCATCGTGGAGCAGGATTTGGACGGTTCCTACAACTTCAGTGTAGAGTTGGTCGTACTCCGGTGTCGAAGCGAAGTCGTCCGAAAGGACGTACTTCGCACCCAGAACCCGCACCAGCGGCAGCATTACGCGAGCCGCTTCGCGGACATCCTCTTCGGGTATGGCATCCGCAAATTCCTCGCGGAGTACAGCGACGAGTGTGTTGTATAAGGAGAAATGAAGATCCTGGAAAAGCACGACAACAGCCTCCTCGCCGGCTTCGGGATGCGTACGTCCGCAGCGGATCGCTTCGCTGTATACCTGAGCAGCGGCAGCGGCCCGCGTGGCGATGAATGCTGTGTCGGCAGCAAGATCGGGATGGCTCTCCAGAAGATAGGAAAAAAGCGAGAGCCCGTAATACGACAGATGCCCCGTAAGGGCATTATGATAAGTGTTCGGCATAATTGGATTATTCAGCGGTTTGAAAAACAAAGGAAAAAAGGCGCTCCGGGTTCCCACCCGAAGCGCCAGCCACTGAATATCCCTGCCGAACACGGTGTGTCCATGACAAGTCTATCCAGCGGCGAAGATAACGATTATTTCCGGATTTTCGCCTTGTCGGGCCTCTCCTGTTTACGCTGCCCGAAGTCGAAAACTGCCTTGTATTCTCCATCGAACGTCACGTCAGCGTCGAACGTCGTACCGTCCACTTTCCGGAATCCTTTGATAGTCCCTGTGCGGCCTTTGGTGAGCAGATTCGTGAGCTGCGTGTCTGAGAGTTCTTTTTTCGCCACGGTACGGAACACGGTAAGGCCGCACTCCTTGTTTTGGCATTTGGCGATCTTCGGGTAGAAAAATACCGTAGAACTGCACCGGGGGCACTTCACACCGGAGCGAGAGGCAACTGCGCCGACCTGCGACTTGAGCAGTTCGCTGACAATTTGAGACGTGTAGACCTCGATGCCCTTACGAAACGTGAAGGCGTTCATCTCTGCGGTGGCGATCTTCGAAAGCGCCAGTTCCCAGCCGCCTGTCATGGCTGCATCGGCGATCCGCATCTCTTTGACGATGCCGTACACTGCAAGGCCTTTATCGGTGGGTACGAGCGACTTTTTTTCGCGTTTTAAGTATTCGCGTGAAAAGAGCGTCTCGATCACGGCGGCACGCGTGGCGGGAGTGCCGAGGCCGGAATCTTTCATCGCTTCGCGCTCGGCTTCGTCCTCCAACTCTTTGCCGGCCGTTTCCATGGCAGCCAAGAGGCTCGACTCGTTATGCAACGGACGCGGTCGGGTTTGTTTTTCCTGAAGGTCGCATCCGCGCACAGAAAGCTTATCCCCCTCGTTGAGTGTCGGCAGGGCTGTCGCCTCATCCTCGGAGCGTTCCTCCTTTTCACGCCACACTTTGCGCCATCCGGCGCTTTGGGTGATCGTACCCCGCACCTCGAAAGGTATATCCGCGCACGTCAGGCGGATGGAAGTAACGATCTTCACACACTCTTTCGAGAACGCTTCGACCATGCGGCCAGCGATCATTTCGTATACCTTGGCCTGATCCCCGGAGAGATTGCCGGGATTGTGGCCTGTAATGAGCAGGGCATGGTGATCGGTAACTTTCGATGCGTCGACCGAGCGGCGGTTAAGCTCCGAATTGGAGACGGCGACAGCCTGATATCCGAATCGCGGGTTATCCCACAACGGGCTCAGTAAGGCGTATATTCCCTCGAACACGTCGTCGGGGATGTATCGGCTGCCCGTACGCGGATAGGTGATGAGTTTCGATTCATAAAGTGTTTGTGCGATGTCGAGCGTCTTTTCCGCTGAAAGCCCCAGCTTCATATTGGCATCTTTTTGAAGTGTTGTAAGGTCGTACAGAAGAGGCGGCTGCTCGCGCATCTCACGGCGTTCGACCTTCGTGACCTGCACACTACCCACTTCCAGGACGGCGGCATAAGCCCTTTGCGCCGCCTCCTTGCTGGCGTATCGCTCCGAAGAGATGGCAGCGAAGGCCGTGGCGTCTTTGGCCGTATGCAGTTTAAGCCGGTAGTAAGTTTGCGGAGCGAAGGATTTGTTCTCCAGATAGCGTTCGCAGACCAGCGCCAAGGTGGGTGTCTGCACCCGCCCCAGTGACCAGGTGCCGCGACCGGCCGTGATGGCCAACGCCTGCGAAGCATTGATGCCCACGATCCAGTCCGCTTCGCTGCGGGCGCGGGCCGAGAGGTAGAGGTTGTCGTACTCGCTGCCAGGACGAATGTTTTGCAGCCCCTCGTGGATCGCTTTGTCCGTAAGGCTGCTTATCCACAGACGGTCGAAAGGCGTATGGCAGTCGAGATACTGATAAATGTACCGGAAGATCAATTCGCCCTCACGCCCGGCGTCCGTGGCGACAACGATACGTTCGGCGCGGCTGAAAAGCCCTTTGAGGATGCCGAGTTGCTTCACGGCTCCCGCATCGGGTTTATACTCTTTGCCGCTCCGGGCCTTGCGGGGTTCGAGGATGAATGTTTCGGGAAGGATCGGAAGATTCTCCTTACGGAATCCTTCGATGCCGTAGGCTTCAGGCATGGCCGGAGCTACCAGGTGCCCGAAGGCCCATGTAACGGCGTAACCGTTACCTTCGATATAGCCGTCCCGACGGACGGTCGCGCCCACGACGGCAGCGATCTCGTACGCCACGGAGGGCTTTTCTGCTATGATGACTTGCATATGTTCGGATATTGGATGATTCAGTGGCTATTTTTTTCTGCCTCCCGCTCTCTTTTCAAGCGGACGATCAGCTTACAGTCGTAATAGAGGTGATTGCCCTCTTCATCGTACTACTCCGCATCGTCGTCCGGAATGCCGGAGTGACGACGGCCCAGAAGCAGAATGGTGGTGATGAATACGGCATTGAGCAGAACAAGCCCGGCGATGAGGATGATGAGCGTTGTCATATCACACACCTCCTACGCCTTTGGATTTGCCTTGACGCACTTTGGGCGGGGATTGGCGCGGGCGTTGCTCCTGCTTCTGAGGAGGGGTTTGGCTGGGACGGTCAGATGGAGTTTGCGTAGGAGCCTGTTCCGGTCTTTGTGTTGGGGTCTGCTGCTTGCGAGAGTAATCCGGATTCCAGCGATAATATTTGAAAGCACCCTGCTCGTAGTTGGGTTTCACCCACCGATCCTGCGGCTCCGGGGTGTTCGGAAACTTCAGCCCCCGCATATAGGTCGCCTTGACATCCGCACGCTTTTCGGGGAAATTGAGCGCGTCCTGCCATTGGTTGTATGCCTCCTGCGGAACCTCCACGCCGAACAATCGACGGGGAATGAACATACCCTGCTGCTCTTCCGGCAAAGGATTGCCCTGCTCGGTACGCTTCTGACGGTAGATGTCGCGGTTGTTGTCCTGATAACGTCTGCGGTCAAGACCGCTGTGGTCGAACTCGATGTTGCGTTCCGAAGCGTCGATCTGGATATAGGCATCACGTTTATAGCCTGAACGGGTGGTATAACCCTCCAGAAGCACTTTGCCTCCCGAATAGAAATCGAGTTGCTTGCCTGCGGACAGCATGGCACTCTTGATCGCATCGCGCTTTTCAATCTCCGAAATAGGCATAGCGACCAGTTCGTTCGTCCATTTGTCACGCGAGATGTAGCACGGGGTTTTCACCCCCGATTCCAGTTCCAGATCGACGACCTTGCCCGCGTGGCGGGTTTCTGCGATGTTGCGTTTCACGTCGTCGTCGAGCAGCACGCCGTGGAAAGGTGAATCGAGATCGCATTTTTCACGGTGGTAGTGCGGGACGACCTTCAGCGAACCGTCGGCCTGCTCTTCGAGCGACACACGTCCCTTGGTCGTAACACGCATCCCGCCCGGCTCCATTTCGGGACGCATCTCGATCATCCCGTGTGATTTGTGGCCGTAGGACATGGCGCGCAGATACGGCTCCATATCCTCCATGCGGATACCTTTGCGGTTCATGTCCTCCAGGTCGATCTTCGAGAGATCCATCGGTTCGAAGCGAAATCCCCCGTTCAACCGCTGCTCCATTTTTGAGAGTTCCGACTGAGGATCGACACGGTAGTTGTCGAGAAGTTGCGGGTCGAGGTCGATTTTGATAAGTTTCTCCAACACACTCTCGGCCATGATGAAGATCTCTGAGAACCCCGTTTTCACAGGGTCTTGGGAATGCTCCAGAAAATTTTTGAAAAACGCTTCCAGGGCTGATTCGTTCGTGTTTACGTCGAACAGTTTGGCGAGGTTCGAAGAGGTGGGATCGACTGTCAGGGGATTCCCGTCGTCGTCAATCTCCGTTACGGCTTTCAGCTTGCCTTGCCTGCCGTCTTCGGCTTCACGGACGAGCATTAACTTTTTCTCGTCCTTCTTTACGTTTTCGTCCATATCTACGAAATATTTTAGTGAACACCAACAGCGGTGCGGGGACGAATTTACGGGGAACGAACCGACCGGCAACACTCGATACCGCTGCTGGAAGCGGTTGGCACTCTATTGGCAGCGATTGGTCTCGGAAAAAAGAAAAAGAAGGACGAGAATTTGAAGATATGATCCTGGCTGAAGGCGAAAGAAAATCGTTTCACGCCTAAATGCGAAGCATATGTTAGCCCGTCCAAGTAGAGGTTATGTTTCGTCCGACACAGACATAAAAGCGTTACTATAATAGATGGGAAAAAGAAGAATTTTCAAGACGCCGTTGCCGTCTGTAACGGTCATCTCGCAAATGAATCCTTCGACGAAATGGGCCGTCAGGCTCAAGATCGGTTCAACCATCCGTGAAGTAATTGTTTCCGGACATTTGGGATAAAATCGAGGAAGTCAACGGTTAACTGATCGATGAACTGAAACTCTCCGAAAAGGGTACCGAGAAACGAATCCGGTGAATGGAGCGCTTTGTGATGAATTTCGCAAAATCAGTCAACCATGCCCCACGTCGTTTCAAAAAATGGAACATGCACGGCTATCATTGCGCCGTATTTGAAAAGGAGTGGGTTTTTGCGTATGAAATCTTCGATGAAGGCGTGATCGTACGTGATATGTCGTATACTGCGTTACTGGTGTAATAATTCAATGGCAGCGCATAAAACGAAGCTGTCTAACAAGTTTGAGACAGCCTCTTTTACTCACCATTTCTCTTGAATATAGTATTCTCAAGTGTAGTTTTCCAAAAATTTTACCTCCGATATTACTGGTGTATCAGACTGGGCACAGCCCTGTGTTATCGAACGACTCTGCCCGATAACTGATATTCTGCGAAGAGGCTTCAACCTCTATACGGGATTCGTAATGTCGAACGAAACGGTTCCAGCGTTGCACCGATTCTTAACCTTCAGTCTCAAATAGGCGAAAGTCGTGTAAGAGAGCCTGAATCCGATGGGATAATGCAGGCCCCCCCCCGTCTGTATCATAACCGCCTATGGATGCAATCCGCTACTCTTCGACATACATGTCGAAGATTTCATGCCGGTCGAAATCGCGCCAGTATTGCAGGGCCAGTTCCCGGACATAAAGCCAATAAGGCTCGGTCAGGTCGCCGTAAAGATCAATTCCCTTCCGCACGTCGTCGCGGATGCGCCGGGCGTATTCGGGTTTCAGGGCCAGCCGGAGCGTTTTGCCTTTAAAGCAGAAACGGGCTTCGGGACGCGGCGAACCGCTCTCTGCCACGGTAATCAGCCCATGCCCCACGGAGGCTCCCGTACCTACCTGCAAGCCGTCGTTCATACAGCTTATGGGCGGATTATGCCCAGCATACGTTGTCACCTCGATGTCATCCACTCCGATATTGAAGTATTCACGCGCCCGGATTCCCATCTTGACTCCGATGGTGGCGTAGATACCCAGATGGCCATGCAGTTCGTTGGTCAGCACGCCTGCACGCCACTCACTCGGCCCATACCGGACAATCGTCTCGTCGACCATCGGCACGACATCTGCGGCATAGAGCTCGTGCTGAACGGGGAATCCGTAGAACACGCGGCTCTCACTGTCGGGTTTACCCCGGAGAATACGAAGTATCTCCTCCGGAATCTGCGCAGCAGCAACCTGATCCGACAGGCTGCAAACCTCGACGGTTTCGCTTATTTTCCGGGTAGCGAACAATTCCGGAGCGAACAGCCGGACCGCGGCCAAATCGTCCCATGCCTGCAAATGCCCCGCATCAACCAGCTTCGCCAGCGGAGCGGCACGGTGCGTATCGGCGATCTTCCGGGCGTAAACGGTCGGAACGGCAGCCACCGAATCGAGCAGGGCGGGAGTGACGACAACCGGACAATCCGGGTTGGCCGAAACGACCGTCACGGGAATCCCGCTCGCCAGCACGCGGCTGGCAGCTTCTCGGTCTGTCTCGTAATTAGCCCCAGTCAGAGGTTCCACCCGGGTGTTGTACCAAACCACCCGTTCGATGCGGCCACCGAGGGCGGGATTCGCCTGCAATACGTCGGATAGGTTCGTCAGAGCACCCAGTGCGATAAAAAAGACTTTTTCCTCTTCGTTTTCGAGCGTTTCCCCGATCAGCGTCTGCGCCAAAGGGAGGGCGGCAGAACCGGACGAGGGAGCGCCCCACTCTACCTGCCGGGAATGCGTCCGCCACACCGGAGCCGGCGCATTCACGGCTCTGCCCGCTCCGACCGGGACGCCTTCGTGGTAGAAGGAGTCGAGCAATGCCCGCACGCGGACGGCGGCGCTGTCGGGGAGCAACGCCCCTTCCGAAGTCGTGATGGCGAGTACTTCGACCTCCCGGTTTCCCAGCAGCATACAGAGCGTGCGCAGGTCATCCGCAGCCCCGTCGGTGTCAATGATCGCATGAAAGCGCGCCTTGCCCGAATGCGCATGGCCTTCCGGGAGCAGGAAAATTAAACATACGATGGTAAATATAGTTCGTAAAAGCGTGTGTAAATGAATTGTCATATCTTCCGATTCCATTAAAAGGTTACGTTTACGCCGCCCAGTGCCGTGGCTTTCGGCATCGGGAAGCCCGCATTGATTTCATAATGCTGCGCCAGCAGGTTCTCGCCGCGGACGAACAGATCGAGCCAGCGGGTTACGCGGAAGGTCACGTTGGCGTTCCACAGCACGAAGTTGTCGGTCAGCTCTTGGGGTTTTACCTGCGTATAAAGCCCGTGCACGTACTGAATGCCTGTCGAGGCGTTCCACCGCCCGCGTGTGAAGGCGCCGCCGACGTAGAGTTTGTGCTCGGGAGCGGCGACGACCGGATAGGCCATATGCAGATAGCTGTAATTAGCCGACACCGACCATGTGGGATTTATCCGCCAGGCAATGTCGCCTTCCGCACCCCAGTTCTCGATGCGGCCCGTATTGATGTTCATCGGCCGGCCGTTGACCGGGAGGGTCTGAATCATGTCGTCGCCGTCGGTGTAGAAAACGTTGACCCCGTAGGAAAGGGCGCCGCCGAGGAGCCGCTGGGTGAACGAAAGTTCGTAGTTCATCAGTTTCTCGGGTTTCAGATCCGGATTCTGCGGCGGAAACATATACATTTCGCGGATGGTCGGAAAGCGGAATCCCTTGCTGACCATTGCCTTGATCTGGGCGTTGCGGGGCAGCAGGAACGACAGACCGCCCTGCGGAATCCACTCTGTTCCGGCGTGCGAATGGTGGTCGAGGCGCAGCCCGGCATCGAGCGTCAGCCAGTGTGTCAGGCTCTGGCGGAAATCGATGTATCCGGCCACTTCGTCCATCGTCTTGTCGGCCGTGGTCTTGTCCGGATCGCCGTTGAGATAACGGTTCCAGGCCTTGCCTCCGAAGTGCTGGTAGTCGGCGCCTACGGTCAGGCGGTTGCCCGTGAAGAGCGACGCGCTCTGATACCACGATACTCCCAGCATTCTGTCGCGGGAATTGAAGCGGTAATCGAGCGGTTCGGCACCGGGAGAATAGCCGTCGTTGATCTTATGGCGGCCCCAGTTATAGAAAAAGCTCAAGGCTCCGGAGGTCTTTCCGTAGTCGTTGCGCAGCGCGAACGAAGTCATGCCGCGGGTGATGTGCTGTTTGTTGTCGAGAATGGGCGCCGACACGGCTCCCGGATTCTGAGCGTTGAAATGCGTGAGGTTCACGTCGGCGTAGATGTCCCATTCTTTCGTAATCTGGTAGCCCAGTTTGGCATAGCCTCCGTACTGCTCGAATCCCATATCCTTGCGGTGTCCGTCGGTACGGTTGTACGATCCGGTGACCGTGCTGGTGAAACGCCCGTATTTCAGCTGGTTCGTGGCTTCGGTCTCCAGCGTGTTGTAGGAGCCGTAACCGGCGTGAACATTGGTTTTCACGCCGTCTTCGACCATTTTTCGCGTCACAATGTTGATCACGCCGCCCATGGCGTTCGAACCGTAGAGCACTGACGCCGGCCCGCGTACGACCTCGACCCGGTCGGCCAGCATCGACTGGTAGGCGTCAGCGATGGGATGGCCCATCAGCCCCATGTACTGGGGATGGCCGTCGATGAGCACCAGCAGTCCCGTCGTGGGACCTCCGCCGATGCCGCGCAATGACATCTGCCCCGCTGCGCCGCCCGAAACGCCGTAGCCCATGATGCCGCGCCCGGTGACGAACAATCCCGGAACCTGTTCAGTCAGCGTGGGCAGCAGCGAAGGCTGAAAGCCCTCCTCGATCTTCTGCCGGTCGACGACGGAAATAGTCATCGGAAGATGCCGGATGTCGGTTTCGTGACGGGTTCCCGTGACAACCACCTTGCCGATCGGATAGATTTTTTCCCTGCGCAGGCTGTCAGCGTTCTGGGAATGCACGGCGCACACGGGGGTGATGCCACCGAAAAGCAGCATCAGAATCAGTTTAGATCTCATTTTCTCGCATTTTATATTAGACAATGAATTATCCGACAGGCTGAAGGTTTACCGCTACAAAGAGTAGTCCCGGCACATATTTTCCGCAACTCCCCAATTCCCGTTCCAAATGCACGGATAAAACGAACAAATCCCTGAAAAAGCCCGCCATACCCGTTTCGGCGCGTTTCTTGTTCTGAGCCGGACAAAGCGCTCATTATGGAAAACACCCGGCAACCGATCCCACTTAGGATCCGTCAGTACCTGCGCGATGCCGTCGGACGCATGCACCCTTCCGTCTCGTTCGTCTCCTGCATCGGCGTCCTGCTGGCTTATCTGACGGGCGTCTACATAACAGGATCGCTGCACGAGGCATCGCGCTGGATGGGGGCCATGCTGGCCTGTACGTCACTGGTAGTCGTTCTGCAATCGCACAGTTACAAGGAGTCGCTGCGTGCCGGATGGACCAGGGTGCTGGGGACTTTCCTCGGGGCGCTTATTGCCTACATATACCTCGAGAACTGGCCCTTTTCGATCGTAGGAATGCTCGCATCAGTCTTCGTGCTGGAGATGCTCTGCATGCTGGTCGGAATCTATCAGAATAACCGCATTGCCACCATCACACTGCTCATCATCCTGCTTGTCTCGCAGATGACGCCCCATGTTTCGCCGGCAATAAACTGCCTGCTGCGTTTTACCGAATCGGTTGTAGGCGTTGGGGTGGGTGTTGCGTTGCTGTGGGTACTCGAACGGTGGAAACGATGGCTCGAACCGCACGAAAACACAAACATATTCTCTGATAAAAATATGAACATGGACACGATGCCCTTGCGCTGGGGCCATTTCAGAGTGCTTATCGTCGCTTCGCTCGGACAGATAACCGGAGCGGGTCTGGCGACGCTGGTCGGCATCATCCTGCCGATGATCCAGATTTTCCGGCATCCCGGGCTTACGTCTCTTCAGCAGGGACTCGTGGCTGCGACCAGCCTCGTCGGAATCATGGTCGGTTCGGTGCTGTTCGGACAATGGAGCGATAAAAAGGGGTACCTGTTTTTCTTTCGTTTCTGCCCTGCACTCATTCTCGCAGCCTCGCTGTTCGCCTTTTTCACAGCCGATCTCTTCGGCCTGGTCGCGGGGCTGTTTTTCATGGGACTGGGTATCGGCGGCGGTTACAGTCTCGATTCGGACTATATTTCCGAGATCATGCCCCGGCGATGGAAACTGCTGATGGTAGGCGTGGCGAAAGCCGCCTCGTCGCTGGGAAACATCGTGGTAGCAGCCCTCTGTTTCTTCCTGCTCCGGGAGTGGGACGATCCGCATCTCTGGAATCGTCTGCTGCTGCTTATCGCAGTCATGGCGGTCATCATGCTGCTCTGCCGCATCCGCTTCGAACAAAGTCCCGGATGGCTTATCGCCCATGACCGCATTCCTGAAGCTGAGAAAGCCGTGCGTTATTTTCTGGGCCCGGACGTGGAGATCGGCGAAATCCGTAACCGGCCGAAGAAAACGGAAATGCCGAAAGTCGCATGGAGCGACCTTTTTAAACCGGGGCAGGTAAAGAAAGTGGTGTTCAGCGGTATCCCCTGGGCCTGTGAGGGACTGGGAGTTTACGGCATCGGGGTTTTCCTGCCTGTGCTGGTCATGGCGCTGGGGCTGGAAACGGGTTCCGAATCGGCCTTTTCCAGAATCACCGATTCGGTACTGCTGACTACCTGGATCAACCTTTGCATCCTGCCCGGCTTCGTCCTGGGCCTGCTGCTCGTCAACCGCTGGTACCATGTACGGACCCAGACCTGGGGCTTTATTCTCTGCGCGGCGGGCATGGGCATCCTGCTGGCTGCCTACCAGCTCCATTGGCCGGTCTGGATCGCTGTGGCCGGGTTCATGTTGTTCGAGCTGTTTCTCAACGCCGGCCCCCACCTGATGACTTTCATTATCCCGCCTCAGATTTATTCCGTCGCCGAACGCGGTTCGGGAGCGGGATTGGCCGCAGCTTTCGGCAAGCTGGGAGCCGTTGTCGGTGTCATTTTCATTCCGATACTGCTCAAATGGGGCGGAGCTTCGCTGGTGCTTTGGGTGACAATCGGCGTACTGCTCGCCGGTGCTCTGGTTACGGCCGTTGTCGGCCGGGAGGTGCTTCCTGACAAAGGCCGGTCGGTTCGCCCGGAAATCCGACGCGACTGACGGTCAGAAGGCATATTCCTTCTTCAGCACACGTTTCATCCGCAGTTCGTAAGGTTGTTCCAGGCCGCAGTCCTCCAGCAAAGCCAGGTCGGCGAATATATGCCGTGTGTTACCGTCGGCCACGATCCGGCCCTCTTTCATCACAATGGTGCGGTCGCAAAGGTCGAGCACCATCTCCATGTCGTGCGTAGCGATCAGCGTCGTATGGCTGAAACGGCGGATCAGGTCGATAATCTGCCGACGGGCGCGGGGATCGAGGTTCGAGGTGGGTTCGTCCATGACGAGTACCGACGGCTCCATCGAAAGAACCGTCGCGATGGCGACACGTTTTTTCTGGCCGCCGGAGAGTTGGAAAGGCGACGACTTACGCAAGTGCAGCGCACCGACGGCATCGAGGGCATCCGCGACGCGGCGTTCGATCTCAGCGGGTTCGAGGCGCATGTTCGAGGGGCCGAAGGCCACGTCTTCTTCCACAGTGGACATGAAGAGTTGATTGTCCGAATCTTGAAACACCAGTCCTACAGACTGCCGCACCAGCGGCAGCGTCCTGCGTGTAAGCGTGATTCCGCCCATCACCACTTCGCCTTGCGAGGGCATCAGCAGCCCGTCGGTATGCAGCAGCAGGGTCGATTTCCCAGCGCCATTGGCTCCTACGAGAGCGACCTTTTCCCCATGCGTGACCCGGAATGACACACCCCGGAGCGCCTCGTAACCGTTGGGGTAACGGTAATGCACATCGTTAAACAGCAGATAATGGTGACTCATCGGATCAGATTTGAAAGGATTTCGACTGGATGGAACAGGCGCAGCAGGACGAGCACCGAGCACCATGCGACGAGGAATACCGTATCGCGCATTTTCCATGCCGGAGATTCGAAACCGTCCGCCGGAATGCGCCCCGTGAACCCGCGTGCCAGCATGGCCCGGCTGATCAGTTCGGCCCGCTCGAAGGTGCGGATCAGCAGTTGCCCGACGAGTGTCCCCCAAACTTTCAGCGGATAAGACCTGCGGCCAAAACTCCTTGCGTCGCGGGCGCGCTGCATGGCCAGGGCCTCCTCGATCAGCACATAAAGGTAGCGGTAAACAAAAAGCAGTTGAGTAGTGAAAACCGATGGCAGTCCCAGCCGCTGCATACTCCGGCAGAGGCGGTAATAGCCCGTACTGTTAATGAGAATGAACAGCACCTGTACCGACAGTAGGCCGCGCAGAATGATCGAGAGGAATGAAATCCAGCCTCCGGTGACGACCAGCATTCCGATCCGGAAAACCGGCTCCCGGTCGTAAAAGAGGTTGAATACACCGATGAAGGCGACGAACGGCAGCACGATGAGCGAGCGGCGGAAAACCGTTCCGAAATTCAGTCCGCCCATTGCAGCCGTAACGATCGGAAAAACAGCGAACAGCAACAGTTCCGAGAGCCGCAGAAGAGGCACGGAAAGCATTGTCACCAGAAACACTACCGAGACGAGGAGTTTGGCGCGGGCATCCAGAGAATGGAGCGGACTCTGCCTGCGCGCGGTCCGCTCCATTGCATCCAGCTCACAGAGCACATGCTGCAACCGGCCTTTCATTCCGGCTTCTGTCCGGCACGGAACAGGCGGGAAGCCCCGAACACGACCAGCAGAATGGCCCCGCAACCCACGATTCCGGCAAACGACGTATTGTAATCGGGTATCACAGCGGTCTTTTCTTGAACCGAGGCCGCCGTGCGGTGCAGTCCGTCCGGCGCAGCTTCGAGTTCGGTCTGCCCCGTGACCTTTCCGATAGACCACTCCAGGCCGTCAGGGTCGGACGAAGCGATCCACGAGAACGATCCGCCGATCAGCAGCGCCGCCAACGCAATCGCCGCAAGGGCCTTTCCGAACCTCCGCTTTCCTGGTATGCGCTCCTTACGGACGCCGTACAGCAGTTCGGGCTTGTATTTCTGAACCACGTAGATCACAGCGGCTGTGGCCAGCCCTTCGCCGATGCCGATAAACAGGTGGATCGGGAGCATGAACAGCAGAAACTGTCCCATCGGCAGCGCCGTAATACCCGAAGCTTCGGTTTCGATTGTCACGGCCAATGCACCCAGTTCGAGCCCGGCTACCGAAGCGATCATCGACGCGGCCAAAATCCGTCCCGGTGATGCATTGTGCTTCATTAGCGGCTTGAACAGTAACGGATAAGCCACCAGACACGACAACACCGCCATGTTAAGGATATTAGCTCCTAGGGCCATAAACCCGCCGTCGGCGAAAACAAGGCACTGGAGCACCAGCACCGAAGCCAGCGTAATCAGCGCCGCCCAAGGACCCAGTATCGCCGAAAGCAGGATGCCGCCGACCAGGTGGCCGCTCGAACCCGTGCCCGGAATGGAGAAGTTTATCATCTGGGCGGCGAAGATGAATGCACCCATCACCCCCATCAGCGGAACGATGTGTTCGTTCCGCCCGTCTGGTTCACGGAGGTCGTTTCCCGGGTGCTTTACTTTCCAGATCGCCGTCCCGAGCAAGGCCAGCGATATGGCTCCCGTGATGACGAATACTGGCGGGGATACCAGTGCGTCGGACATATGCATAGTTTGTCGTTTTTCAGGTTTTCAGAATTGGTCCGCCCAGCCTCTGCCGGACCGGGCGGTTATTTCTTTTTCGCACCGGGCTGCTGCATAGCCAAGTGCTTTTTGTTCTCCGGATTCCAGTTCGAATGGTCGGGTTTCTCCTCGTCATCGAACTTGATGAGCGGCAGCAGGAACAGCCATGTGGCAATACAGAACGGCCCTGTCAAGGTAGCGATACCCACGGGCGCCATCAGCATATACATGCCCGCCTGGATGAACACCGTGACCAAAATACCCAGAACGGCCCACAAGGCCGAGCGGAAATTTGGTTTATAGAACACCGTAGCGAGCGCTATGGCCGTCAGCACGGGACTGTAACCGTAAAGTCCGTCCGAAATATCCGATCCCGAAGCCTTTAAAACGATGACCGTTAGCAGCGCCAGCGCCGAACCGATTGCTGCCCATAGCGCCGCCCAGCGGCTGCAGAGGAACAGTCCCACGAGAAAGCAGATGCCCGTCACCCAGGAGTTGATCAGGAAGACCTGCCCGATACCCTTGAGCCAGTAAACCAACAGATCGACGAAACGGATGCTTTCGAACGACGAGAACGCCGCCGGAAGCGCCGGATCGGCCATATGCGTCGTGGGAAGCCCATGCATGGCGCGCGCCGCTAACAGGAACATCCAGGTGCAGAAGACGAACGGGAAGGTGAACGAGTTGACTTTCCAGGGCGCCATCACATTGTTGAATCCCGTGCGTACCCAGGTCGTAAGCGCCGCACAGAGGACCAGCGCCAGCCACATCCAGACCGTGTTGCCCATGAATGTGGGAAATGCACAGCCGACCAGCACGCCGTTGAAGCCCCAAAGCCCCTGCTCACCGTCTTTGGCGGGAAATCCGAGGATATAGCCCGTCACCGTCGAGACGATCACGCCCAGCAGGGCGCCCCAGCCGACAAGCCCCTGACCTTCGAGATATGCGCCCCAGAAAATGCCGACCATGAACAGAAGCCCTGTCCACGCGCTGTTCTGGAACATCACCTGCCCGGTTCCGCGAAGTAGAATTTTAATGAAATCGAAGCCGCCGACGGCGTCTTGCGAAGAAGTAATTGTGTTTGCCATACGCTCAAAATTTGAATATTGATAAGCCTCCTACCGCCAGGGGAACTCTTCGGGCAAAGGTTTGCCTTTGACTTCCTGCCGGACCGAAGAGCAGAATTCGCGGATGAGTCTCTTCACGGGTGCCGTCTCATCGCCTAAAGCCTTATAGAGCAGTCCCGCATCGTTCGGCAGGCGTGTAATGCCGGCGGCCAGCCGGCGGTCGCGGTCGATGAATGCCGGCGTCCGTTCGTAGATGCTGTCGGCATGTTCCGGAGGCGTCAGTACGATCACATTGGCAAAAACGTCGTAACCGTTCATTGCGCCGAGCGTCGACGGCGGGTACATTTCGGGCCGGATGATGAATTTTTCGCGGAACAACTGTTCCCCGTCAGGACGTTCGGCATGGGAGCAGACAGAAAGTATGTCGTACTGGAAGGTTTCGCCCTTGTCGAAATACTTGCGGCCGCTCATGTAAATTTCCGAATAGAACAACGTGGCCGACGGCGCGATGCGGATCGCCGTGTCGGCGATGAAGCGCGTGTGGCGGCACGGGATGGTCGGTTCGGGCAGGTATTCCAGATAGGCGTTCTCTTCGAGTTCGAACACCTGCGTCAGCCCCGAATAGTTGTAGCGCATCTCGGCCAGCTTGGTCGCCGCCCCGGTCGAAATGTGGGCATAGGCGCCTTCGCGGACGACGAAATGCTGTTCATAGCGATCGCCGTCCACGTTGGGGCCTCCCGAGGACAGGATGTAAACGCACGGCATCTCGGGCATGCCTTCGTCGAAATAGAGTTCCTGCTGGACGATCAGCGGCGCGTGCCGGTCCAGGTCGCGCATGATCGACTTGCCGTCGCCGTCGAGCTCGAACCCCAGATAGAGGTATCCCATTTTTCCCGGCGTACCGACAGGCATTGCCTTCGGTTCGTCGAGATAGGGACTCATCTCTTTGGCTGTTGCAAAATTCATTGTACGCTGTTGATTACGGATTCCGAAACTTTCTCCTTGTTGTTATCGAGGTCGAAAAGCGCCATCTTGCGGATCAGGGTAACGAGGTCGTCGATTCCCTTGCCCGTCATGCAGTTGGTGAAGACGAACGGCTTGCCCGGGCGCATCAGCTCGGAATCGCGCCGCATCACTTCCAGGTCGGCATGGACATAAGGCGCCAGGTCGGTCTTATTGATGACGAGAATGTCGGACTGGGAGATACCCGGCCCGTCCTTGCGGGGAATCTTGTCGCCTGCGGCCACGTCGATCACGTAGATGAAAAAATCCACCAGCGCCGGGCTGAACGTGAGGGTGAGGTTGTCGCCGCCCGACTCGATCAGCACCACGTCGCCGTCCGGGAAGCGGGCTTCCATCTCTTCGACCGCCGCGATGTTCATCGAGGGATCTTCGCGTACGGCCGTATGGGGGCATGCGCCGGTCTCCACGCCGATGATGCGTTCCTCGACAAGGATGCCTTTCAGCATTTTGCGCACATGTTTGGCGTCTTCCGTGGTTACGACATCGTTGGTGATGACCAGCACTTTGTAACCCATGTCGAGGAGACGCGGGGTGATTGCTTCGATCAGCGCCGTTTTGCCGGAGCCTACGGGACCGCCGATTCCGATTCTGCAAGTTGTATTGTTGCTCATAATTTTATCTTTCTGTTTTTACATTCGTTTATCCCGGGGTGGCAGCGCAAATCCGGCTCCGAACGACCCGGCCTGCCATCGCCCTTAAATAAGGCTTCTTAAGCCTTAATTCATAAACATGCGTTTGATTCCTTTTTCATGCAGTGAGGCGAGGATGTCGATCTGCGGCACGAAGGCGTACATATCGTCGAAATCCATGTCGCTCGCCTTGTCATAGAGTTCGCCGAGGCTTTCGGCGGCCCGGAACAGGATGCGCTGTGTGTCATAATGGGACACGCGCACGCAGCGAAGGGCCGCGCTGACGACCATGTTGACCACACCGTACTGGTGGGAACAAAAAAGTTCCTTTTCCGAAATCCCGCAGGCGGCGAATACGATGCCCTGTGCCACGGGATACGTCCCCGGCGTGTGGTCGTCGACAATATCACTGAGCCACAGCGCCACGGTTTCGTCAGGAAAGATGTGTTTTGAGAGTTCGGCCAGTTTCTTGCCCATGCGTCGGGTCATCAGCCGGGCCTCGGCATTCATCTTGCAGAGGATCGCCTGCCGGTCGGCATTGAGAACACCCTCGTAGTAACCGAGGCGGTAGCTGCGAAAGGCGTGCAGGGCCGCGACGCCGTCGGTAAAGGCGGCCTGCCGGGCAATGTCCTGCGTATATTTTTCGAGTGTCGCGGCATCGTGCACCAATCCCTCCTCTGCGGCTGTTTCCAGTCCGTTGGAGAAGGAGAAGGTTCCGACCGGAAAGGCCGAGTCGGTAAATTCGAGCAGCCGCATGACGGTTGTCGCGTTGTCGGTCATAAGAGCCGGTTTAATGCGCATGTGCATGTTCATAATGGTGGTGTACGTCGCTGTCGGGGCCCGTGCCGCCGAACAGACGCCGGATTTCGTGAGGTGCCAGGTAGGGAATGACCTCCGAACCGGGCTGGAACGAATAGGTCACATTCTCGATGTGATGTGTGCGCATCACGCTGTCCATCACTTTTTTATCCACTGTCAGCGGAATGTATACTTTTGTTCCCTTTACCACGGCCGGCCAATGCTGGTTGCCGATGGCGTGGCCGAGTTCCACCGAAATATGGATGATCGTTTCGGGTTTCTCGCGGGCCAGCGCCGAGAGGTCAGCGACCAGCACGTCGTTAAGCCGGATGCGGATGGCCACGATCTTGTGTTGTTCGGGCAGGTATTCGATAATGTCGCCGTCGAGCATCTGCGAATGGCGTTTCAAGGCCACTGCGTATTCGTTCGCATGATCGCTGCTGACCACGAAGCGGCTTTTCTGGGCCGTCCACTGGTCGAGGTCGATATATTCGATTTCGGCGTTTTGCGATTTCTTCACCCATTCGGGGGCTTGAAGATTACCTATGATTTCCGTATATATTTTCATCGGATTATTATTTAGTCGGTTTTTAATTTCCGGGAGCATCCCCTGCGGCATGCCCCCGGAAATCGAAAGGTCGGTTAGCTGAACCAGAGCAACTGGCTCAGGGGGAATTTGTCGGCTGGTTTGACATAAGCGCGGATATCGTTGACCAGCACATCGAAGGTCTCGGGATTGACGTCGATCTTCGGCACACCGCCGTTGCGCACCATGTCGAACTTGGTCAGCTGGCGGGTGCGGCGCACGGGTTTTACCATACGTTGCAGGCCGAGTCGGTCCTTGATGCCGTTCTGGAAAGCCGCATTGGAGACGAACGACAGGCAGCTTTCGGGCATTGCCTTGCCGAAACCGCCGTACATCGGCCGGTAGTAGCATGGCTGGGGCGTCGGGAGCGATGCGTTGGGATCGCCCATGTTCGCCCAGTTGATCATACCGCCCTTAATGACCAGTTTCGGTTTGGCGCCGAAGAACTGCGGCTCCCAGAGCACGAGATCGGCGCATTTGCCTTTCTCGACCGATCCGAGGTAGTCGGAGACGCCGAACGTGATGGCCGGATTGATCGTGATCTTGGCGATGTAGCGCAGCACGCGGAAATTGTCGTTCCCGTCGGCATCCTCGGCGAGCTTGCCGCAGGCGTTTTTCATGAACGATGCCATCTGGAACGTGCGCATGAACGATTCGCCGATACGGCCCATGGCCTGCGAGTCGGACGAAACCATCGACAGGACACCCAGATCGTGCAGCACGTTCTCCGCCGCCTGCGTTTCGGGACGTACGCGGCTCTCGGCGAAAGCCACGTCCGACGGAATCTTCGGATTGAGGTTGTGGCAGACCATGATCATATCGAACAACTCGGCCTGGGAGTTGATGCCGAACGGCAGGGTCGGGTTGGTCGACGACGGGAGTACATAGGGCATCGAAGCCACTTTCAGCAGGTCGGGGGCGTGACCGCCTCCGGCACCTTCGGTATGGTATGTATGGATCGTGCGACCGTCCATGGCGGCGATGGTATCCTCGACATACCCGCTTTCGTTGAGCGTGTCGGTGTGAATAGCTACCTGTACATCGAAACGGTCGGCGACGCCCAGCGCGGCCCGGATCGCCGCAGGGGTCGAACCCCAGTCCTCGTGAATTTTCAGACCACAGGCGCCGGCCTCGATCTGTTCTTCGAGCGGCTGGTTCATCGAGCAGTTACCCTTGCCCAGCAGACCGACGTTGATGGGAAGGCCCTCGACCGATTCGAGCATATGCTCGATGTTCCAGCGGCCGGAGGTAATGGTGGTTCCATTACTGCCGTCCGAGGGGCCTATGCCGCCGCCGAAAACGGTCGTGATGCCGTTGCTCAGGCAAGCATAAGCCTGCTGCGGGGAGATCATGTGCACGTGGCCGTCGATGCCGGCCGCGGTCAGGATCAGGTGTTCGCCTGAAATGGCGTCGGTGGCGGCGCTGGTAACCAGGTCGGGATGCACGCCGTGCATGATGTTGGGATTGCCCGACTTGCCGACGCCCGCGATCTTGCCGTTCTTGATGCCCACGTCGGCTTTCACCACGCCCAGTTTGGCGTCGATGACCGTGACATTGGTGATTACCAGATCGAGCGAGCCTTCCTCCGAAGTCATCGTATTTGCAAGGCCCATACCGTCGCGGAGGGTTTTGCCGCCTCCGTAGACGACTTCGTCGCCGTATTCGCGCAGGTCCTTTTCGATTTCAACGTACAGGTCGGTATCGCCCAGCCGGATTTTATCGCCGATGGTCGGACCGAACAGATTGTTGTATTCTTGACGTGAAATTGTTGCCATCTCCTCTATTTTTTGATGTTGTTACTCTGTTTCACAGCGGCCTCGGCATCACTCTCCGGGATGCTTTTAAAACCTCTCTTCCGGGCTTTGGCCACCGCTTTGATACGTGCCGGGAAATAGGTGGGAGCATCTTCTTCGCCGGTGTAGCCCATTACGAGGCCATTGAACCCGATCACACGACGCTTGCCCGAATAGGCGACGACTTCGACCTCCTTCTGGTCGCCCGGCTCGAAGCGGACGGCGGTCGTGGCGGGGATGTTCAGGTGGCAGCCGAATGCGGCTTCACGGTCGAATTCCAGGTAACGATTGACTTCGAAGAAATGGAAATGCGACCCGACCTGGATGGGACGGTCGCCGGTGTTGCGCACGACCAGCTTTACAGTTTTACGCCCGGTGTTGTACTCGATCGGGTCGCTCATCAGAATTTCGCCTCCGACAATGACGGGCTGTGCAGGTTTGAACCCCGGTTTATTCGGATAGAGACTCGCCGCCTGTGCCTGATTGTTCGCAGGGGCGGGATTTGTTGTACTCATAAATTCGCTTGTTTAAAATTACTTAATCGGATGGTGGATGCTCACCAGACGGGAACCGTCGGTAAACACGGCTTCGACCTGCAACAGGTCGATCATGTCGGCGACGCCCTCCATAACGTCGCTTTTCTTCAGTACGCTGGCCGCTCCTTTCATAACCTCTTCTACGGTTTTGCCTTCACGCGCTCCCTCCAGTGCCGTGGACGTAATATAGGCTACGGCCTCCGGATAATTCAGTTTCAGCCCCTTCTTCATGCGCCTTTCGGCAATCATTCCGAGTGAAAGCAGCATCAACTTGTCAATCTCTTTCGGTGTCAAGTGCATAGTAAATGATTTTTATAATTAATCCGGCTCCGCATCCCCGAAGGCCATCTCATAGCCCACCGGAGCAGCGGTTCGCCGATACTGTTATGGGTGGTTCCAAATAGGATGCCAAAGCTTGACCTGAAATGTTTGACAAAAGGCCGAAAGCCGGTGGCATTAAATTTGTTCGGAGAAAATTCCGAATAATACAATCAACTAAAAATGTGAGAATTATGTTCAAAGCGATGATTATTGCAGGTTTCGGCGGCTTTATCGGCACATGCCTGCGCTTTCTGACGGGGAAACTGGCCCATGTCATCACGGTTTCGGCTTTTCCCTGGGGCACGTTCGCCGTCAATATAATCGGCAGTTTCGTGATCGGCATTTTCTTCGGCCTGGCCGAGAAAACCCATGTTATTTCCCCGTCGATGAACGTCTTCCTAATCACCGGATTCTGCGGCGGATTCACCACCTTCTCGTCGTTCGCCGATGACATGTACCTGCTCCTGCAGCAGAAACACTGGCTCTATTTCGGTCTCTACGTCGGATTGAGCTTTATTCTGGGATTGATACTGGTATGGCTGGGACGTTCGCTGATAAAGGCGGTGTAGCGACAGCAGCCGTTGGCCGTTGAAAGAACAGATGAATATCGATTATCCGACTAAAAAGCAAAATAACCGACCGGGTATCGGAGCCATTGAAAGTTCCGATGCCCGGTCGGTTATGATCATCCACGAATTAGTTTGCAGCAGCAAACACTTGGCCGATTTTTTTATCTCCCTATCACGATGAGAACCGTGCAGAATCTGGACAGCATAATCGTCAATGCCGTGACGGCGGAACCGTCAACACGAACGAAACTGCCGCGGCCGACCAGATTTCGGCTGCCTTTGCAGAGTTGTTATGAGTGAGAAATACCGCCCCGAACGACGAGGGAGCTTGTCGAGCGAAAGTGGCTGCGGGAAAAGACCGACGCTGTACTGCGCCGGATCGAACAGACCCTCCACGATGAAGAGCACGCCGGATACGGAACCATCGCTCTCAACCGAGGAGTTTACAGCGCGTGTAGAACGTATCAAAGAACGAATGGAGACGAGCAAACTTACCAAACCCCAGCACAAGGCGATCCGGGATCCGGGATGCGGAATGCAAATTCATTCCTAAAATGAAGGAATACGAAGGGCATCTGACTACGATGGGCGAAAGGAGCTCCTACTCGAAGTGCGATCCCGACGCGACATTCATGCGCATGAAGGAGGACGCCATATTCAACGGGCAGCTCAAACCCGGATACAACATACAGATCGCCACCGAGAATCAGTTCATCACCAATTACGGCATTTTCCAAAGACCTACGGATACGGGAACGCTGATCGACTTTCTGGAATCTTTCCATAAGAAATACGGATTGCACAGCCGTGAGATCGTCGCCGATGCCGGATACGGAAGCCAGCAGAACTACGAGTATATGTTCGATAAGGGAATGATACCTTACGCCAAATACAACTACTTCCATAAGGAATAGACCCGGGCATTTCGGAACAATCCCTTTCTGCAACAAAGTCTGAAATATGATCCTCTGACCGATGAGTATATTTGTCCTGCGGGAAAGAGGATGGTGCGGAGCTCTTGCAAGAATCCCCAATCAGAATTAGGATACAGGGCACACACGAAATTATATCAGGCGACCGATTGCTCCCGATGTCCCCTTCGCAAAGAGTGTCATAATGCTGAAGAAAACCGCTCCATACGAGTGAATCATACTCTCAATGAGTACAAGCGTACGGTCCGGGAATTGCTTACTTCCCAGCGGGGGATGTTCCATCGCTCGCGAAGACCCATTGAGCCCGAATCCGTGTTCGGGCATATTAAAGCCGATCGGAAGTTTCGAAGATTCGCTTTACGCTCACTGACAAAGGTAAATATCGAATTTGGGCTCGTCGCCTTGGCACATAACCTAAGAAAAATAGCCTCGAAAAACACTTCGAACAATCACAATAATGACGCGCAAGCCGGAAATGGACGACACCGTAGCGCAAAAACTATCACCAGAAGTTTGCTCGAAAGATATTATTTATATTGCGACATCTGCAAAAGCCCAAATGGGACTGTCTAATTTTTATTATTAGACAGCCCCGTTTTCTATACCTGCGGCGGAATGAGTTTACATAACACCGGATCTTTTCGCAACCGCTCCAGTTCCCGTTCCACGATCTCGGCGGCTTCAGTCTTGATATGGTCGTAGTTTTGTTTTATTACTTCCGCCATGCGGTCTACCCCGTCCTCATCCGTAAAGTTCGTAATGACGGGAATTTTTTCGTAACGCGCCGTTTCAGCCTTCACCTTCTCGCTGTCCACCACGATCTCGGCGTGGAAAATCTTCTGTTCGATACGTTCGTCGAAGTTGTCGGCCACGGCTCCGACGAACATACCCTGCGTGAGCGTCGAGATCTTCGACTGCGGGATGAGACTGTCCATCTGTGTGGAAATCGATGTCGATTTATCGTTGCGGTTGATGGTCATAGACTGTCGCTTCTGCACGACCTTGCCGAAACGCTCCGAAAGCGCCTTGGCCGTTTCGCCTACGACCTGCCCCGAAAAGATGTTGCCTACGGTGTTCATCACTACGGCCGCCTCTTTGTCCCCGTAGTCGCGTTTCAACTGTGAAAAATCCTGAAAGCACAGCAGCACGGCGACCTTGTTGCTTCGGGCCGTGGCGATCAGATTGTCGAGGCCCTTGAAGTAGATCGTCGGCAGTTCGTCGATGATGATGCCTGATTTGAGCCGCCCCTTCTTGTTGATGAGTTTCACGATGCGGGAATTGTACAATCCCAGTGCTGCGCCGTAGATATTCTGCCGGTCGGGATTGTTCCCCACACAGAGGATTTTGGGATCGTCCGGGTTGTTGATGTCGAGCGTAAAGTCATCACCCGACATGACCCAGTAAAGCTGCGGGCTTATCATACGCGAAAGAGGAATTTTCGCCGAGGCGATCTGGCCTTGGAGCTGGTCTTGTGCCCCACCGAGCCATGCGTCCATAAAGGGGCTGAGGTAGTTTTCAAGTTCAGGGTAAGATGTTAGAATCGGAAAAATATCCTCGTACCGCTTGTTCAGGAATTCGATGGCGTGCGGGAAGGTACAATACCTCCCGTTGTCGTAGATTCGCAGGAACCAGATCACGGCCGCGAAAAGGATAATGGGGCTTTCTACAAAAAAATCGCCCTGCTTCTGCACCCAGCTACGGTTCAGGTTGAGCATGATGGTATAGGCGCTCTCGTATGCGTCCGAAATATCGGTCATGAAGTCCGGGTGAATGGGGTTACAACGATGCGAGCGGCGCGGGTCATCGAAATTTATGACGTAGAAAGTCGGGATTTTCTTGTAACCCTTCAGGTGATTCAGCAGGTGGTTGTAGGCGATTTCCGAAAGATCGGGAAATTTGTAGTCATAGATGTATTGGGTATAGCCCTTTTCGATTTGCTGTTTAATAAACTGGTTGACAACACAATAACTCTTTCCGCTGCCCGGGCTTCCCATACAGATGCAAGCCCTTTGCGGGTTTACGACGTTGGCGAACCCGTTGTTCCACTGTTTTTTATAGTAAAATTTCGTCGGCAGATTTATGGAGTATTCGTTCTCGATCAGGCGTGTTTCCTGCATGAAGGATTCGTTTTCCATGTTGAACGGATCATCCAGCATATTGTTCCTCAGCAGACGCGACATCCACACTCCGCCCATCAGCAGGCAGATATAGCCGGCCGACAGCGTAAGGATATAAAAAATCTCATTTGCCGCCGATGGCAGATGCAGGTCGAGCAGCCACCAGTTGAAGAAGAACAGAACGAAACCTGCGGAGAGCGATGCGGTGACTTGCTGCCATGTGATCTTTTCCTCCTTTACGCCCTGTGTGCCGAGGCATGAAAGACCGAGAAATAACACGGTGAAGAGTTTTGTGTAGAGACCGTTTCCGAACAGATGTGCCGTACCGTTGAAATTTAGAAGTATCCTGTCTACGACGCCGATATTTATGCCCCACTCCAGAATCTGTTCGTAGCAGTACCAGTAAATATGGATTATTACAAACAGAATACTGAGCGCCCGCATAAAGTCCATGACCTTGGCAAGACCTCTCAAATCGTCCTCCTGTTGCATGCGTTTTGTTTTTTTCGGTTTATCGGTAGCTAATGTAGCAATACGATATATCCGAAACAGGGAGAAATGGAACAGCGGCACCGCCCGGCGTCGGGATGGAAGTGGTTGGCGCCGGTCGCTTTGCAGGAATTGGTAGTAAAGAAATGAAAATCGGATTTACGGATTTCAGAAAAAATAGCTATTTTTACGTTCGCAAAAATTATTTATGGCAAAAATTACGATTACAACAAGTCAACCGTACAAAGTGCTGCGGTGTGCCGTCGATGCCGATCCCTCGGCGTTCTATGTCGGGGAGGATCGGCATGCCGTGACCGGAGGGCGATTGACTGCAAGTACGGGGGACGGAATTGTTACGGTAACAGGAACCCGATTGTCGGAAGAAGAGTTGCGCGAAATTTTCGCCGCATTTCTGTCCGAACCGAAAGATACTAAATGATATAAGTGGGAATAAAGCTATGACAAAAGCTGAAATCGTAAGCCGGATTATTGAGCAGACCGGTGTGGAACAAGAAACGGCTCTTGCGGTAGTAGAGAGTTTTATGGAACAGATCAAGAATGCTTTGACCGATGGGGAGAATGTTTATCTCAGAGGCTTCGGGACGTTTCTAATCAAGCAACGGGCTGCAAAAACAGCTCGTAACATTTCAACGAATACGACGATCATCGTACCGGCTCACTCCATACCGGCATTCAAACCCTCAAAGGAGTTCGCTTCGAAAATCAAATGATGCTCTCTATAAGATAATACGTAAGGCCTCGGAATTTAGCAATGTTCTCGGGGCTTTATATCTTTTCAGACAGAATGGGCGTCTTCAAGTTTTACCGAAGGGCAGCTCTTAAAAGAAATAACTTTGGAGTAGTTTTTTTATTTTGAAGTGCTTAAAAATACTCATCAAAAGATTTTACATCATCCCAGACAATATAGGGCGTGTTACTCCATTGATCCGTAAGTACTACTCGCAGGATGCGGGCATTATCGCCGTAATGCAGGTTTATATTGACGTCGAGCAACTCCAATACGGATTTGTCATAGTTGGTCTGCTCATCATGTGAAAGCCTACTTTTAATTTCCGGATGTCTATACAAGTCAATGATATTGGCAAAAACTCCTTCGTCAAGACGTTGTGTGGCATCAGAAAATGTATTATTGAGCGGAGTGTCCCCTAACTTATATTTAGGCAGCTCATCGGTACGGAGTACCCACATGCAGGTTCCTTGGTTTGAGAGATTCAGTTTAAAAAGCGGCATATCCTTGTAACGATACTCAAAGTCACCAGCAACTTTCTGCAATTTCTTTTCCATATCGTCGAACCAGTTGCCGTAATTTGGACTACTGAGGATTGCTATATAACCATTCTTTATATTCAACTTATCCAGCACATGCAGAAGATCTGTGCGAAGACAAACCTCACATTTCTTTGTGTGAGCTAATAGTTTATGTCTGAGATTAGCATATAAGTTATCTTTGACAAGGATATCCACCATTTCTACATAATGATTCCTTGAATATACCTGTCCCGTGCAATACACGCTTTTCTCCCGTACTTTCGCATTCGCAAGTCCGAGTTGGCAAGTATATGGCTGAGGAATATCTCCAGTTTTCTTGTCGCAAATTGCTTTCAATACCTCGACAAAGCTGTTTGCTGCTGTTTTAGCCGTATCTAAAAACTCCTGTATAAATTCGGGATATGGTTCCTGTTCAATTTCCTGATGATCTATGGCCTGCAGAAGGCTTTCTGTGAACTCTCGCAATATGCCGATAGCCGCAGGCGTTTTGGGAAATTGCACATTGATTTTGTGTATGTCAATTGTAGCTATAACGTTCTCTATAATATTTGCGAATCTTGCCAACTGTTCCGCCCAGCCCTGTTTTTCTGCTATCGTACTCGGCATGCCGGGAAGCTCGATATGGTAACGGTGAGGGCTTATTGTTTGCACGTATTCCGTGCGGATCATAAGAACGGCAAGGTATTTTTCTATCCAATGTTTGATAATGTCATTCGTAAAAACACCGCCTCGCAGGTCGATAAACGGATATTTGCGTTCTAGCCATACGATATCGGTATAATTTGTTTGGTTGATTTTTAGATATAGCTCAATGATTCTCGAATAACTGTCCGGAATCAATGACGCCGAAAAATCGAAAGTACTCTGTTTGAAATGAAAAATATCGTAAAGCAGTTTGTAACATTCTTTGTATAGTAATAATCCTCCTAACGCTGTGTTGAACATCTGAAACTCGAATCGGTCTTTTTCTCTGTTTTCGACATCCTCGGCACTGACAGTATGTTCCAAGCCTTTAATACCTCGGTCTGTAATCTCACCTACGACCAAACGGTTGCTTAGAACTATTGTATAATGTTGGTGAGCCCATGTCCAATACTGGAAAATAAGATCCTCTCGATTTCTGAAAAGCTGCTCTAATAGGCACATCCACATACAAGAGTAGGACTGTTGACTAATACGGGTTTTCAAATAATCGTCAATCATGATTTGTATAACGGCATTCCCGTTGTGATAGGAACTCAATTCTCTGTCCTGTTGGCACATGGATTTATTGATTGAACGAAGTAAATTATAAAAATAATTAGGAAACACCACTTCTTTATACTTCATTCCTTTAGTGAAAATATTTGCAAGCTCATAAAGAGACTCGTATAATTCCTGTACCGTATCGTCGTTTCTGGAAATAATGACGGCAAGAGCCAAATCTTTCCAGTCATTGAAGTCTCGTCCATCCGGAGTTTCTTTTGAAGATTGATTAGGTTGTTGTATGTGTATGCTCTCTTCATGCTTCTTATAAAAGGATTTTATTTTTCTTGTAATTTCATTAAAGAGTTCAGTGGGATGATAAAACTTTAATACTTTAAAGATGAAAATAAACAAAGAAACGATAAGGATGATTACCGCACTAACAACCAAAAGTATTGCTGAATTATCCACTAAAGGATTCAATTTTCCCCAATCTACTACACGCGGTGGAGCGAAACAATAATATATACGAACACTGATCGCAATACCGAGTGATATCACAAAAAATCGGAACTGCCAGCTACGTTTGATTCGCTGAACCAGACGAGTTGAACCGTATTTGGTATCGATTTGTCCGATTGCTTGCACCATGACTGGAAATGCTACGCCCAATATCGCAGCTATGATAGCGAGAGTAACATCCTGTTCTATATGCACATTCTGAAAAAACTGCTCCATAATCCTTTAATACTATTGTAAATGTATTGTGAATATAATGATTAGGATCAAAAAATCAAAAGATTAAATCAAAATATAGTACATCCGACCAATTACCTCACACTTCGTTTTTGACGTTTTTGTTTGTGTTTCTCCTGTTCTTGTATCTTATTGACGATCCGTTCATTCAAAGCATTAGCCGAATATGCCTTTCCCAGCCGTGAGCCGTTCATGACGCAGCGGGTCTGGTGGTCGATGAACGTCACACCCGTAATGCGACCTGTATCGTTCCGACGCAGGTAGAGGTCGATATGATATGCCTTCAGCCGATCCCGCAGTTCTTCTTCCGTTGTCGTATCCTGCATGGCTTCCTGCACCTGCTGTAAAGTGCTCTTATGCAGACCAGCCGTTTTTATTATGTCTGCGGAACGTTTCATAACCCGTCCTATCTTCTCCAGCGCAGCGTCCTCGCCCAGCCGCGAGGCTTTCAGAGGTGGAGCAGGAACTTTCTGTCCGTTCTTATCCAACACCGTATAGAGTAGTCCCCGATACGGCTTTCCGTTTCTCGTGCCCTCGACCTGCTCCACGCCGACACGATAAAGCGACAATAAGGCCCGCAACTCCCCCATCGTCTGAAAACGATAGATCGCAAGTGCGGGTTTGACGACCGAAGCGATCTGTTTCGTCAGATCGCCTTTTGTGTAATCCACAGGATCGAGTTGCCATAACTCCGTCTTCTTCCTGCCTTTTGCCGGGCGCAGGCCGTACTCCCTCTCTATCCGTTCGGTCAAGGCTACGCTGCGTTCGTTGCGGCGACTGTCGTTGATCTTGCGTCCTGAACTGTCCACCTGTACCGAGACAATATGGATGTGCGTGCGGTCGATGTCTGTGTGCTTATAAACGATGTAGGGCTGGCTGCCCCACCCCATGCCCTCCATATACTTGTCGGCAATGTCGGCCAGCTCGTTGTCCGCAAGCATATCCCTCGGATCGGGGTTTAGCGAAATGTGTATGATGGGTTTTTCGGTGCGGACGTGCGGAGGCATCCACGCCAATATGTCAGCGGCAGTCTGCGCTACGCTGAAATTTCCGTCTGCCGGCTCCAACAATCCGCAGGTACGAAGCACGGTTCCCTCACCCTGATCCACTTTCTGTTGGTTGTAAGCCAGCGCTCCGTATATGTCTTTTCCGGTCGTGATTTTGGCTACCATCGCTGTCGAAACACCTCGGTCAAAGCCAGAATTTCCTCACCTACGGCAACCAGTTCGCGGGTTTCGTTCTCCAATTTATAGAGTAATGCGAGTGCCTTTTTTTGCGTAAAGTGCGTGTGTAATTCCTTTACAACCTGATTGTAATTCACGCCGATTTTGCGGAATTGAGCATTGAAAGCGGTCAGCCGTGCGGCATATTCCATCGTTCCGCGGTCGGATTTTATCACCCGGAACTCCTCGTTGAAGACCCGAGCCTTTACGAACGCTGCCCGCGACAATACTCCCGACTGCTCGAACATCGTCAAAAAACGCGCATGCTCCTCGTCCGTAAAACGTACCATCACGCAATTCTTTGCGGTGTCCGTCTTGGGCGGACGTCCGCCTTTGCCCCTGCTTCGGGGACTGTTGCTCTGCTCCATAAACTAAATTTTTACCGAGAGCCGAATGCCCCGGGCATGAGTAAAAATTTCCACCCCGGCGTGTGCTGCGCCCCGTAAAAAAGCGACGACTTCGGAGGAGCTTTCTCCCCCTTGCGGGCAAGCTGTTTTCTGTTACCGAATATATTTCGGGTAACGGAAAACACAGCTTGCTGTGTCCGGAACATGAAATGTTCCCGGGACACAATCGACAGCCGCACCGCGGCTGTCCCTGAAAGTCGCCGGCCAGCACGAAGAGGCGACTGTCATCAACAGACCGGAATCGAATCGCAGGCAAAGATACCGGATAGTTCAATTGCTTGTACCATAGGACATAATGCCAACCTATTCCTTATCAGAGCCAACGTATGCCATCGTTGTGAACCCCTGCATAGATACGGGCCCGGAGGCTGTTTATTTGCATCCGGAAACAAACACTATTGCAATGTTTCACCGGTTCTGCACAGATGTGCGGAACGTGAATAAATAGAGAAATAGCGGTGTCGGTAGGGAGCATAAATCCATATCTCCATATTGAGAGATATATGGACTATCCATACCGATTTACGTATGGATGTATTGACAACCCATAGTAATGTCGATACGTCTATGAAGAAATGTCGGAATATACCAACGTATCAGCAGGTAGATAGAGCCGTATTTCCGTGCATAAACGAATAATGGAAGGTTTGCAGATAGATTATCAACATTTCAATACATCGATATTTATGAAAAAAGAACCTGTTTATCTGGCTTTCTCCACCCAGAAGGGCGGAGCCGGGAAAACCACCCTCACGGTGCTGGAAGCATCCTTACTGCACTACGTGAAAGGCTACGACGTCGCTGTTATCGACTGCGACTACCCCCAGCATTCCATCGCCGAGATGCGCAAGCGCGACCTGAAGATGGCCTTGGAGGACGATTACTACAAGGCATTGGCCTACGAGCAGTTCACACGGATCGGCAAAAAAGCTTATCCGGTTATCGAGAGCAGCACGGAGAAGGCTATCGACGATGCGGAGCGTATCACCGCCCAAGCCGACTTCGACATCGTTTTCTTCGACCTGCCGGGAACGGTCAACAATCCATCGGTAATCCGTGCCCTCTCCAACATGGATTACATCATCGCTCCGATCAGTGCCGACCGGGTCGTCCTGGAGAGTACCCTGCGCTATATGACGGTTGTAAACGACGTGATCCGCAAAACCGGCGTCTCCAACATCAAGGATACGTACCTGGTTTGGAACATGGTGGACGGACGCGAAAAATCGGAGCTGTACGAAGTTTATGAGCAGGTGATCGCCGACCTCGGGCTGAAAGTACTCAAAACCTTCATTCCAAATAGCGTCCGCTTCCGCAAGGAGCAGTCCGCCGCCTACAAGACGCTGCTGCGTTCGACCTTGTTCCCTGCCGACCGTTCGCTGCTCAAAGGAAGCAATATCGACGCATTGGCAGACGAAATGCTTACCCTGCTGAATCTGCACGACAATGGTTAAACGAGTGAAAGCCGGGCTGCTGGATGAGTCGCTCATCATCCAGTCCTTCAAAGACGCTGACCTGGTGGTTGACCCTGCCGATGCTGTTCTGCGCAAAGAAGAAAGGGTTACACCGGAACCCCCTCCCGTTCAGGCGGAGCCGGAGACGACCGATACTGTCCCGGCACCGGAAGGCGGAGACACGGCAGGAAAAAGCAAACCGCGCCGCCGCCGAGGAAACTATGACGAGGTGTTCCTCCGACGCAAGGAGATCAAAACCCGGCAGCCGGTCTATATCAGTCAGCAGATACATCGCTCCGTCACCAAGTTGGTTCATCTGCTCGCCCTTACGGGGCATGAGATCAGCGTGGGCGGCTACATTGACAACGTACTTTCGGAACATTTCCGACAGCACAAGGAAGAGATCGCCGGGCTGTGCCGCGACAAGATGGATGATTTTTTATAACCTATTAACCTTTTTTAGTTATGACAGACAGAATGATGCTGGCGTGCATGTTTGCAGCCGCAGTCGCAGTAATGACTCTTGTGGTTATCCTCTGCATGATAATCTCCAAAAGACAGCCCCGGAAAAAGAAAACTCCGGAGCAACAGCCCACAATCCCTGCCGAGATCTACGTGCAAAACACTTATGAAACACGCTATATCTACGCTCCCCGAGATACCTTCACCTCGAATCGGAAGATTCGCATACGCCCCGAGTACTACGAGCGTCTGCGGCAGGTTGCGATCATCCCCGGATCGCGCTTTTTTTCGATGATTGCCTATGTGGATAACATCCTGCGGGCACATTTCGAAGAAAACGGTGAATATATCGAGCAGTTCTGCCGTAAAAATGAACCTCAAAACACCGAGAAATAATGGAACTCGTGAACACCGTCGTGCTATTCGGCCTGACCCTCTTCGCCGTGGGATATGCTATATGGTTCGGGGTATATTTCGTGCGCGGACAGCGTCCGCAAAAGAAGGATGCCACACCTTCATCCTCTTCGATTCCCCGTCGTGAAATCATCGGAAAAAGCCGCTTTGTCCTACCCCCGCGGTGCCAACCGACGCCAGTTGCTGCCATCGGTTCGGGAAACGTAGAAAGTGAGGAAAAAGCCGATATATTTGCCCCCGGAAATGTACCGCAACACCCCCGGCAGATTCCGCCGGAGAAACTGGATGAAGTTTTCGGCGCCCCGCCCGAAGGCGAGCGCAACGAGGCCGATGACATTGAAAGTCCTCTCATCGAAGTGCCGCCCGCAGATTACGAGGCGGACATGGACGCGGATATGAACATGGACGACGAAAACGAGGCCGAATCGCAGCCCCCTGCGGGGCGTTCACTGGCCAAGGGTGTACGTTTTGAAAAGATCGGCGAAGCCTACCGCACCGTGGTACATGACACTCCTCTTACCCATGAAAAACAGCAGGATGTAGGACAAACCCTGCTGGGACTGAAACAAACCGACATGTTCGAAGCCATCGTTTCGGCCCATCCTGACGGGAACGACAAAGTAACGAACCTGATCGACGCCTACCTCACCGAATTCCAACGCAAAGTTGCTGTGAGGAATGCGGGAAGCCCATCCCCGCAGGCGTCGGTTCCCGAAGGGTTCGATGTCCGCAGTTACATGTAACCATCAATCACCAACAAATGAAAGAAAAAGACTACGGATAGATAAGTCCTATCCCTCGAATAAGCCACTGAATCATCCATGTCGAACACCTGGCGCGAGGAACCATCCACTCCTTGCGCCACCAAAAACCGAGAAAAAGAGTCTATGCACAAGAAAAAATTACTGTTGTCGGCGGCGCTCCTCTTCGCTGCCGTATCTTCAGCCTTCGCACAGGGCAACGGCCTTGCGGGTATTACCGATGCAACAACAATGATTACCAGCTACTTCGATCCCGGCACGAAGCTGGTCTATGCCGTCGGTGCCATCGTTGGCCTGATCGGAGGCATTAAAGTTTACAACAAATTTTCATCCGGCGATCCCGATACCTCCAAGACCGCCGCATCGTGGTTCGGAGCCTGCATCTTTCTGATTGTCAGCGCGACAATCCTGCGCTCTTTCTTTCTGTAATCCATCCCGAAACGAAATATCATGGAGTACGGAGTAAATAAAGGGGTCGGTCGCAGCGTAGAGTTCAAGGGCCTCAAGGCGCAATACTTGTTCATTTTCGCGGGCGGACTACTGGCCGTGTTCGTGGCTTTTGTCATTTTGTATATGACGGGTATCAATCAGTGGCTCTGCATCGGTTTCGGTGCCGGTGCCGCCGCAACGCTGGTGTTCTATACCTTCCGCCTGAATGCGAAATACGGTGAGCATGGGTTGATGAAACTTGCCGCTACACGGCAACATCCCCGCTACCTGATAAACCGCAAGGGCATCCACCGTCTGTTGCGTACACGAAAGGAGGTTCGCCATGCGTAACATGATGAAAGTCGCGACCCTTGAAAGCAAATTACCCCTTCTGGCGGTCGAAAACGGGTGCATCGTCTCGAAGGACGCCGACATCACCGTCGCATTCCGTGTCGAACTGCCGGAACTGTTCACCGTGACACACGCCGAATATGAGGCGATCCACGCCGCATGGTGCAAGGCGGTGCGCGTACTGCCCGATTACAGCGTCGTACTGAAACAAGACTGGTTTCTGCGGGAGAAATACCGTCCAGCGACCGGAGACGGAGAGATGAGTTTTCTGTCGCGCTCGTTCGAGCTCCATTTCAACGAGCGGCCTTTTCTGAACCACGCCTGCTTCCTCTACCTTACCAAGACGACCAAGGAGCGGATGCGCATGCAGTCGAATTTCTCGACTCTCTGCCGGGGACATATCATCCCCAAGGAGATCGATCAGGAATCGACGGCCAAGTTCCTCGAAGCCGTGGAGCAGTTTGAGCGCATTATGAACGATTCAGGGTTTGTGACACTCACACGCCTTGCAGATGACCAAATCACGGGAACACCCGACACGCCGGGACTGATCGAGAAATACTTCGCGCTCTCGCTTGACGATACGACCACTCTTCAGGATATGGAGCTGGGAGCCGAAGGGCTGCGTGTGGGCAGCAAGCATGTATGTCTGCATACGCTCTCCGACACGGATGACCTGCCGGGGCGCGTGGGTACGGATATGCGTTATGAGAAACTTTCAACCGACCGTTCGGACTGCCTGCTATCGTTCGCGGCACCCGTGGGACTGCTGCTCTCGTGCGACCACATCTACAACCAGTGGCTTTTTCTGGACAATAGTGCCGAGAACCTCTCCCGCTTCGAAAAGCAGGCCCGCAACATGCACTCGCTCTCACGCTACTCGCGTTCGAACCAGATCAACAAGGTGTGGATCGATCAATATCTGAATGAGGCACATTCTTTCGGCCTTACCTCCATCCGGGCGCATTTCGACGTCATGGCATGGAGCGACGACGCGGAAGAGTTGCGACGCATCAAAAACGACGTAGGCAGCCAACTGGCTCTGATGGAGTGTCGACCGCGCCACAATACCGTGGACGCCGCAACTCTGTTCTGGGCCGCCATGCCGGGCAACGCCGGGGACTTTCCTGCCGAGGAGTCGTTCTACACCTTCATCGAGCCGGCGCTTTGCTTTTTTGTCGGTGAGACGAATTACAGGTCTTCATTGAGTCCTTTCGGCATCAAACTCTGCGACCGTATTTCTGGAAAACCCCTGCATCTGGACATTGACGACGAGCCGAAACGCAGGGGCATAACGAACAACCTCAATAAGTTCGTTTTAGGCGGATCGGGCGGAGGCAAGTCATTTTTTGTCAATCATTTAGCTCGGAATTATTATGAACAGGGAACACATATCGTCTTGGTCGACACGGGTAATTGGTACCAGGGATTATGCCAGCTGATACACCGTAAGACGAAGGGTGAAGACGGTATTTACTTCACCTATACAGAGGAGCATCCTATTTCGTTCAACCCTTTCTACACGGATGATTATGTATTCGAAACGGAGAAAATGGATAGCATCGCCACCCTGCTATTGACCCTCTGGAAAAGTGCCGACGAGAAAGTCTCGAAAACCGAGCTGGCGGAGATCGGCAATGCTGTCTCCGGATACATCGGCCGTATTAAAGCCGACCGTTCCATACAGCCCTCGTTCAACACTTTTTATGAATACCTCAAAAAAGATTTTCGCAGGGACCTGGAGAGCCGCGAGATAGAGGTTACACGCGAGGAGTTCGACATCCGCAACCTGCTTACGACCCTGCGACCCTATTATCGGGGTGGTCGTTACGACTTCCTTTTGAACTCCGAGAGCGAGATAGATTTACTTTCCAAACGATTCATTGTCTTTGAGATAGATGCCATCAAGGATAATAAGGAGTTGTTCCCGGTGGTAACAATCGTACTGATGGAGGTTTTCATCAACAAGATGCGCCGGTTGAAGGGAATCCGTAAGATGCTGATTATCGAAGAGGCATGGAAGGCTCTGGCATCCAATAATATGGCCAGCTATCTCCAGTATATGTATAAAACGGTCAGAAAACATTTCGGAGAAGTCGTCACCGTGTCGCAGGAGGTGCAGGATATCATCTCGTCTCCAATTGTCAAAGAGGCGATCATCAACAACTCGGACTGCAAAATCTTGCTGGATCAGCGCAAGTTCATAAATCGGTTCGACGCGATTCAAAGCCTTTTGGGCCTCACGGATAAAGAGCGCTCGCAGATTCTCTCGATCAACATGTCGAATCATCCGGGCCGCAAATACAAAGAGGTATGGATCGGGCTGGGCGGCGTACAGTCGGCGGTCTATGCCACCGAGGTCAGTATCCCGGAATATCTCGCATATACGACTGAGGAGACGGAAAAGGTCGAGGTGATACGTCGTGCGGACGCTCTCGGCGGGGATATGGAACTGGCGATAAAACAACTTGTCGAAAGTAAAACAAATAAACCGGGACATGAACAGACGAAATAATGAGCCAGACATCGCTCACAAATCGCATTTGCGGTTCAGCATGCCGGAAATCGTCGGACGCTGGCGCAGCCGTGGCGGGGCTCCTGAAGTGAAGATCTGCCGCAACGAAAGCCGCAAAGGCGGCAGCTACCGGGTGGAGTTCGCCTATGACGAAAATACGGTGCTGCTGCGTCCGGTCAAACAATATTGGGGGATTCGCTATTTCGATATGTACGGTTGGATTCGGATAACCTACGACAACGAACGCGACGTGCTGAATCTCACCGGCTACGGGGACTATTACCGTGAGGAAGAGTAATTCTTCGCCATGTATAACGAAAAAATAATACCAAAAATGAAACGAACGATATTGATAGTATGCCTCGTGCTGCTCGGTGTGAGCAGGCAAGCGCAGGCCCAGTGGACGGTGATCGATCCAACGAATCTGGTGCAGAACATCAAGAGTGCCGTGCAGAGTTCCACGACGGCAGGCAACATGATCAAATCCCTGCAAGAGAGCATCAGGATTTATAACCAGGGTAAGGCGTACTACGACGCCCTGAAATCGGTGCACAGCATTATCCGGGATGCCCGCAAGGTGAAACTCACGATCGAAATGGTCAGCGAGATCACAGATATATACGTTACGGGCTTCAACAAGATGGTTTCCGACCGCAACTTCTCGGCGGATGAACTCGCAGCCATATCACTGGGCTATGCGCGGTTGCTGGAAGAAGGCGGTGCGCTGGTCGTGGATCTCAAGAATATCATCACCTCCGGAAGCGGGCTCTCGATGTCGGACAAGGAGCGCATGGATGCAGTGGATATGATCTATACCCGGATGTTGGAGTACCGCAACCTCACGCGCTACTACACCCGCAAGGCGATCTCCGTGTCGTTCATCCGCAGTCAGAGCAAGAACGACGCCGCCCGTGTATTGGCCCTCTACGGCAATCCCTCCGAAAGATACTGGTAACCATGACAATACTCGCAATAGATTTCGACAACCTGCACGGAGTACTGCGTAGCCTCTACCAGACGATGATACCCCTGTGCGGGGACATGCTCGGTATCGCTAAAGGCGTGGCCGGACTGGGAGCGCTCCTCTATGTGGCTTACCGCGTATGGACAGCCCTTGCTAAAGCCGAACCTATCGACGTGTATCCGCTTCTGCGGCCTTTCGCCATCGGTTTGTGCATCATGTTCTTCCCGACGATCGTACTGGGAACCGTGAACCTCGTGCTTTCGCCCGTGGTGCAGGGTACACACGGCATACTCGAAGGACAGCTTCTCGACATGGCTGCATTCCAGCAGCAGAAAGAGGATTTGGAATACGAAGCCCGGGTGCGCGAAGGCAAGGCATGGCTGGTGGACGACGAGGTGTACGATCAGAAGCTCGCCGACCTCGGTATTACGGACATCGGGGAGATCATCGGCATGTGGTGGGAGCGTACCTGGCACGGAATCAAGTCCTGGTTCCGGGAGTTGGTGCAGGACTTCTTCGAGTTGCTGTTCCACGCCGCGGGTCTTACGGTGGATACGCTTCGGACATTTTTTCTGGTCGTCCTTTCCATCCTCGGGCCGCTGTCGTTCGCACTCTCCATCTACGACGGATTTCAAAGCACCCTTACACACTGGCTCTCCCGATACATCTGCGTCTATCTGTGGCTGCCCGTCGCTGATCTCTTTTCGGCAGTAATGGCCAAGATTCAGAACCTGATGCTGGAGGCCGACATTGCGGCATTGCAAGACCCCTCGTATATCCCGGAAAGTTCGTCGGGGATCTACATCATCTTTTTGATTATCGGCATCATCGGTTACTTCACCGTGCCGACAGTAGCGGAGTGGATCGTGCAGGCGGGCGGCAACTCGGGGCTCGGCGGTGTGAATCGCGCCTCGGCTTTCGGAGCCGGTGTCGCAGGCGGTGTTCTCGGGACGTTTGTCGGACGTTCAGTTCGGCGTGGCGGCAATGACGGGAATGCTCCCCAAGAGCAGTCCGGAACCCCGCAGGGTCGCAACCTCGCCGCAAAAGGCAGCGAGAGATAGCTCTTCAGGCATGAACCGATAAAACATAAAAAGATGGAATTCAAATCACTGAAAAATATCGAGACGAGCTTTCGGCAGATACGCCTCTTCATGCTCGTATTTCTCTGGCTCTGCACAGCTGTCGTTCTGTTCAGCCTTGCTGCAAGCTACCGTTTCGCCGAGGCCCAGCGGCAAAAGATCTATGTGCTGGACGAGGGAAAATCCCTGATGTTGGCGCTTTCGCAAGACCTCAGTCAGAACCGGCCCGTCGAAGCACGGGAACATATCAGACGCTTCCACGAACTGTTCTTCACGCTGGCACCCGACCGAGCGGCTATCGAATCGAACATCACCCGTGCAATGTTCCTGTGCGACAAGAGCGCCTACCACTACTCCCAGGATATGCAGGAGAAGGGTTATTACAATCGCATCGTGTCGGGTAACATCAATCAGCGCATTGAGGTGGATTCCGTGGTCTGTAACTTCAACGTCTATCCTTACCGAGCCACGACCTACGCCCGACAGTTGATTATCCGCGAGAGCAACATCACCGAACGCTCACTTACGACGCGCTGCGACCTGATTAACTCTGTGCGCTCGGATAACAACCCGCAGGGGTTCACAATGGAACGCTTCGAAATTATCGAAAACCGCGATCTGCGGACAATAAAGAGATAGCATCATGATTAACAGTAAAATAAACAATCTGAAAGAACGATGCAGTGGGCGTTTGCGCAGCATGTGCGGAGCGATGAACCCCGATACGAGAATATATCTGGTCATCACGCTATTCCTGCTCTTCGCAGCCTTGTCGGCCTATTACACCACAGCAGCACTTTGCGCTCTGGGAAGCGGGAGCGGCGGACAACTGCGGATCGAACACATCGAACCGCTGGAACTGAAAGATAAATTCGGGGACGCATGTCCCGAAACAGTAAACTCGAATGGTTATGAACGAACAAGAGAAACAGCAGAGTAACGGACAGCCGGTGCAGGAGCCTCAAAAGGAACTCACCGAGCAACAGCGGCAGCAACGCCGCAAGATGATCGTCTTTTCCCTGATGCTGCTGGTATTCGCAGGGGGCATGTGGCTGATATTCGCCCCCTCGGGAAAGGACGCTACGAAACAGCAGTCAGGATTGAATACCGACCTGCCGACACCGGAGCGAAGCGGCATCGTCGCCGACAAACGCGACGCCTACCAGCAGGAAGCGATCCAAACCAAGCGGCAGGAAAAGATGCGCTCGCTGGAAGAATACGCCTTCACATTAGGCGATGGTTCCGAAACGAAGGAAGAACATGAGACGCATATAATTTCCGAATCCATGAAATACGACCAAGCCTCCGCACATTTCGGAGGCGGTTCGAACGAAGCTCTACACTCGTCGGTAGGTGCATACCGGGATCTGAACCGTCAGTTGGGTAGCTTCTATGAAGAATCCGAGGCCGGGCAGAGTGATAAAGAGATCCAATTGCAGGAGCGTATCGAACAGCTCGAAGCGCAGTTGCAGGATGGAAAGACACAGCAAGAGGCCGAGCAGCAACAACTTGCCCTGATCGAGAAGTCGTACCAGATAGCGGCCAAATACATGAATGGCGGTCAGAACGACGGAACGCCCCGGAACTCGGAGAGTATGATCCCCGGAAAAAAGACCGCGGCACAGCCCGTAGGACGAGTACGACACAATGTCGTGTCGTTGCTCGCAGCACCGATATCCGATTCGGTCTTCATGGAAGAGTTTGTTAAACCCCGGAACTGGGGATTCAATACCGTCGTGGGAAGTGGGCCGACAGGGAGTAAGAACAGCATCGCCGCTTGCGTCTACCGCACGATGACAGTAACCGACGGCAAAGAAGTACCCTTGCGCATTACGGAACCCATGACGGCGGGCAGCATACTGATCCCGGCCAACACCGTCCTTACGGGTACGGCCCGCATTGACGGGGAGCGCATGTCGATCACGATCAGCGCCGTGCAATACGGAGGTAACGTGATACCGGTCGAACTGCTGGTTTATGACACGGACGGTGGTGAAGGTATCAGCGTACCGTCTTCGGATGAGATAAATGCCGTAAAGGAGATCGCCGCCAATGCAGGGTCGGGACTCGGAAGCAGCATCACAATTACGGACGATGCCGGGGCGCAGCTCCTCTCCGACCTGGGCCGCAGTGTCATACAAGGAACGGCGCAGTACATCGGCCAGAAGATGCGACAGGTGAAGGTGACGCTCAAAGCCGGGTACCGCGTTCTGCTGTTGCCGCCGCTCGAATAGACCATAATCCACTGAATCTCCACAAAATATAAAATGAAGAACATGAACCGACGACAAATCGAGAGCAAAGTTTGCTCGCAAAACCTTTGCCGAGATGCGAAGGAGGAAAACAAGCGAAGCACAGTAAAAAAGACCTTTTTGGCCCTCGCTGTCTGCGGGTGCGCCTTCAGCGCCTCGGCGCAGAACTCCACGGCGGCAGCCGCACCCGTTTCTCCTGCACCGCAGGAAGTACCTGCCTCACCCTCGACCGGGGATTATTTCGGCGGACTGACCCGTCCGCTGACCTTCGACCGCATGATCCCGCCCTACGCACTGGAGGTAACGTTTAGCAAGACCACGCACGTCATCTTCCCCGCTGCTATCCGCTACGTCGATCTGGGGTCGGCAGACCTCTTGGCAGCCAAGGCCGACGGCACGGAGAATGTACTGCGCGTGAAAGCCGCCCTGCGGGACTTCTCACGCGAGAGTAACCTCTCTGTCATCACTGAGGACGGAGCCTACTATACATTCAACGTCAAGTATGCCGACGAGCCGGTAAAACTTTCGGTCGAGATGGCTGACTTCCTGCACGACGGCGAGGCCGTGAACCGCCCCAATAACGCCTTGGAAATCTACTTGCAGGAGCTGGGCAGCGAATCGCCCCTTTTAGTACGGCTCATCATGCAGTCGATCTACAAGAACGACCGCCGTGAGGTGAAGCACATCGGCTGCAAGCGCTTCGGTATCCAATACCTTCTGAAAGGCATCTATTCGCACAACGGGCTGTTGTATTTCCACATGCAGCTTAAAAACTCGTCGAACGTGCCCTTCGACATCGACCACCTCACCTTCAAGATCGTGGATAAGAAAGTCGCCAAGCGCACGGCCATTCAGGAGCAGGTACTCTGGCCTCTGCGTGCCCACAACAACGTGCAGGTCATACCCGGCAAATCTGCCGAGCGCACGATCTTCACGCTTCCGAAGTTCACGATCCCGGACGACAAGCATCTGGTGGTTGAGTTGTACGAGAAGAACGGCGGACGCCACCAGGGTTTTACGGTCGAAAACGCCGATCTAGTGCGGGCTAATGTGATCAACGAACTAAAGGTCAAATAGCATGAAACGGGCGGTAATTTTTCTGACGCTGGGCCTGTGCTTCATTTTTGCGGACGGGGTTTATGCCCAGCGCACCCTACCCGGTATGCACTCGTTGGAGTTACGAGCAGGTATGGCAGACGGATGGTACTCCTCTTCGGGACGCAGTACGACGGGTTACTATTTCGGAGCCGCGATGAACCGTTATGCCCGAAACGCTTCCAAATGGGTCGTAGGTGCGGAGTATCTCTGCCGCAATTATCCCTACAAGGCCGGAAGTGTTCCCATAGCGCAGTTCACCGGCGAGGGTGGCTACTACTACAGGCTCCTTGCGGATGGCTCCAGAACTTTCTTCCTCTATCTCGGTGGTTCGGCCCTCGCAGGCTACGAGACGGTGAATTGGGGAGAAAAGCGGCTTTACGACGGAGCTACGATCCGCAGCCGCGACCGGTTTCTCTATGGCGGAGCCATAACGCTGGAGGCAGATATCTACCTCACGGATCGTATCGCCCTCTCGCTCTCGGGGCGAGAACGTGTACTTTGGGGCACGACGACCGGGCATTTCCACACACAGTTCGGCGTAGGACTGAAATTCATTCTCAACTGACAAAATAAATCTGCCGCCTACGGGCGGCACAAAAACTCAACGTTCACCTTTTTTAATTCATTTAACATCATGAAAAAGATTCTTTATGCCGTGGCAGCTATGGCTGCCGCCATGTTCGCCTCGTGCGACAAGACCGAAGAAATGTTCAATCCCGTTCAACCCGGTATCGCCGACGGTGCGCAGGTCACGATCACCCTGGCTGGAGTCGATACTCAGACCCGTGCGTTCTTTGACACTACGGCTACGGCCGAGGCGTGGGAGAAATCGCTTTCCTCGCTCTCGGTCTTCGCCTTTGACAACGGCGGCGCACTCATCATCCGCCGGGACTTTACTTCGGCCGAACTCTCGGCCAAATCGGCGACTTTCGCGCTTCCGAAATCCGCTGCAGGAACATCCTGCTCGTTCTACGCCGTAGCTAACTACGACGCCTCGTCTGCCAAGACCAAAGCAGCCCTTACGGCCCTCGTGGAGAACTCTGCTACGGTCTATAACGGAACCTTTGCCGAAGTATCGACCGCGGCAAAGCGTTCGGGAGGTTTCGTGATGTCGGGATCGGCGACAAAGACCATCGGAGCCGTAAACACCACGACCTCGGTAGGCATTACACTCAAGCGCACCGTAGCAAAAGTGGCTCTCCAGACGACAATCGACCCGTCGTTTTCACAGAAGTATGCCGGGTCGATCACGATTAATTCCGTGCAGCTCTCGAAGGCCGCATCTCAGTCGCTTCTGCTCGCCGGTTCCGTACCTTCGTCCGGTGCGATGACCTTCAGCCATACCCAGACGCCTGCTGCAGCTTCAGGAAAGTACAATGCACTCTTCTATTGTTTTGAGAACGGAACGCTGACAGATGGTAATCGCGTTCTGCTGGAGATCAACGCCACATACGATATGGACGGCAGTGCCACAACGACTAATGACCGCTCGGAGGTAACGTACAGTATCGAACTCACGGGCAAGGCCGCGGGTGAGATCCTGCGTAACGGCTATTACCGTATCGCAGCCAATATTACAGGTCTCGTAGGCCAGGATTGCGTCGTGTCCGTGACGGTTGCCGACTGGGAGACGCCTGCCACGCAGAATGTTGAGCTGGGTGCATAGCCTGCATTCTATCACCGGGTTCCGCTCGAAAGACAGAGCGGAACCCTTTTCTGCTGATGAATCATGAAAAGATCACTATATATCTTAATAAGTTTCGCCATTGCATTGCAGGGCTGCCGGGAGATCCCCGCAGACACAATGCCCGATTCCCGTGCCGTCACGGTAGAGGCACGGGTACAACCCGACCGGATGACGACTGTAAGCCGAGCGATGGACGAAACAGCGATCCGCGACCTGAACCTCTATCTTTATGACGGTAACCAAGAAATCGTTCTGCACCGTTATCAAACCTCCCCGACGTTGCGTTTCGAGTGCTTGCCCGGCAACTACCTGATGCGCGTGGTCGCCAATCTGGGCCGTAATTTGGGCGATAGTCCGGCATGGGATGATTTCACCGTTACGCATGCTGACGAATACGATGTATTGCCTATGTCTTACGAAGGCGATATTACGATCTTACCTTCGTACAGCGGTGTTCTGACATTGCCTGCCGTCGAAGTACGGCGTTGTGTGGCAAAGGTTTCTTACGATATCAACGTCCGAACCTCCGATATAGAACTGCAATCCATACGTTTGCTCTCGCTTCCCCGCTATGTTTCGGTATTCGATGTGGCGGCCGTACCCTCTGATAATCCCGATGATTATATAGACGGCCCGGAAACCACGCTTTCCGGACGGCAGAAGGCAGGAAACTATTACCTGCTGCCGAACATGCAAGGCATGATTCCGTCCATTACCGACCAGCAGGATAAGAACCGTGACAAGGCTCCTGCGAATGCTTCTTATCTCTTGATTCGCGCCCTGCGCGGATCGAAAGTATTGGCCTATTACATTTTCCTCGGTGGAAATAATACGTCCGACTTCAATGTCCGGGCAAACGTACACTATCGGCTCAACATCTCGATCCTGGGCGACGGCGAGGTAGATACCCGCGTCAGCAGTTATGGCCTCAATGTCTACGATACCTATACCGATAATATGATCGGCGGTTACTGCACTTATGATGTGATGGGCGAACTATTTGTCGAGGTGGACGGCGATCCCGCACCCTTGACGCTGCGGGGACACATTACGGCTTCGCAGGGCGACAAGGAGCGTCTGCTCGTGGACGATGCGTCGATAGGCTCGGGCCGCGATCTGGAACTTGCGAACCAACTGGGGCGGAACGGATATTTTCTCTGCTACGACCTTCCAGTCTACACTACGGCTAATTCGCAGGTGGCCTATACCGTGACGGTCGAAGACGATGCAGGCTTCGCGCAGTCGTTCGATTTCCGTCGTCGCTTTGCAAATCGTCTTCAGGTCGTCGTCGAAACCATCGACAACGGCAAAGGTCGGGTGAATGTCTCTCAAGCGCTCTATGCCACTGAAATCTCCGGAACGCGCAACCATGTCGTCATGTGTCATGAGATGGGCTGCACGCTGGTGGCGCTTCCCGCCGCAGGTTATCGCTTCGAGGGATGGTATACGACGGACGGCTATACGAAGCGGCTGTCGTCATCGACGACCTATCTCTATATTCCCGAATCCAACGATGCGTCGATCTTCCCGAAATTCACGGCCAGCACCCGGCCGCTCGACGACGGGGGCACGGCCAACTGCTATATCGCGCCGGAATTGAATACCTCCTATTCGTTCGACGCTACGGTAATGGGCAACGGCCGTACGACGACTAATATCGTCCCGAAGAAACTTGCGGGAGCCGAGGCGAAAGTCCTCTGGGAAACGGGCACGACCCGCGGAGCGATCGTCGAAAGTGCGGAGCTGACCGGCGATGGACGTATCGTCTTCCGAACCGGCATGACCTGCGGCAACGCCGTAATCGGTCTTCTCGACAGCCGCGGGAAGTGCGTATGGTCGTGGCATATCTGGTCGGTGGATTACGATATCGAGGCCACGGCCCAGACCTATGCTTCGGGAGCCGTCTTTATGGATCGCAACCTCGGGGCCCTGACTACGGACTGCACGCAGGCTGCCGCCAAAGGGCTTTATTACCAGTGGGGACGCAAAGATCCTTTCATGTATCCTTCGACTTTCACGCAGAACAGCTGGAACCAGAAAGTACAGGCTCCGGCGACTTATGCTTCCGGTTTCGAGTATGACGAGCTCTCTCCCCGGAACGAGTGGGATGTGGTTATGACCGAAGAATGGGCTGCAGTGCATCCTACAACCTATATCGGTCCTTTGCTTGCTGAAGATTGGGAGGGTCTGCCTACCATCAGAGACTGGCTGTGTGAGGATAATCCTAACCTTTGGGGTAACCGCACTACGACCTCGATTGACAAAGCGAGCAGCAAGTCCATCTATGATCCCTGTCCTCCGGGATGGCGGATCCCCGATCTGGAGAGTTTCAAGGGTATTTCCTATGAAAGTTGCACGGAACCTTACCATGCGACGATCCGCTACAGATCCGGTGCCACGACCCGGATTCCGCTGGGTGGAAGCTACTTCGAGTTCTACTCCCGAAACGGGCAGGAAGCTATGCTCTATACTACGGCTCCCTATGATTGGGAAGCTTCGAGAGGTTACTACTATTTTACGGGTAACGCTACGAAGATCGTGTTCCGGCTCCAAACGACTTATAATAAGCCGATCACTACTTCGAACCTGTTCCGTTATTGGGCTGCTCCCGTGCGCTGCATCCGGGAATAACGCTCTAATCATAGAAAAACGACGATGAAACGACGATATATTATTCTTATTCTGCTATTTACGGCGTTGTGGTGCGCACCCCGCAGGGCTTCGGCGCAGATCTTCGCCGTAAGGGCTAACGCTCTCGCGGCATGCAGCGCGACGCTGAATGTCGGGGCCGAAGCAGCTCTGACGGACAACTGGTCGCTGGAGCTGTCCGGCTACTGGAATCCGGTGAATACCGCATCCCTTTCGATGAACTTCCACGCCGTGCAGCTCGGCTCCCGCTACTGGTTCTACGAATCCTTCGTCGGACACTTTTTCGGTCAGCACCTCACCTATGTCAGTTACGACCTCGGAAGCCGGACAAAACGCTATAAAGGTCATGCCTATGGTCTTGGTGTCAGCTACGGATATGCGTGGATGCTCTCGAAACGCTGGAACGTCGCCGTCGAAGCCGGCATCGGACTGTACCACACCCGGGACACGCGCCGCGACCCCACGGTCGGGGACTGGGAGGACGAGTACATCTACCACAGCCGCCGCTGGACGCTGGCCCCGACAAAACTGGAAGTTTCATTCAGCTATCTGTTTTAAGGATGAAAAAACAGAAAATCATAACTGCCGGAGCAATTCTCGGCTGCTGCCTATGGGCAATGTTCGGCTGCTCGGTGGCCGGGCGGTTGCAGCGGCAGCAGGCGACGGCCCGTCTGGCGCAGCTCTCCCGC